>Ga0233415_10000076_pt1 | contig 43705 bp, 79 predicted proteins | sample Na_anoxic_12_MG_FD_188631 | JGI IMG/M metagenome (GOLD analysis project Ga0233415, IMG submission 188631) | Seawater microbial communities from Saanich Inlet, British Columbia, Canada - Na_anoxic_12_MG | ecosystem: Environmental > Aquatic > Marine > Inlet | place: Canada: British Columbia...
ACCACTGGAGATCAGGGGGGAACCATTGGCATACCCACCTTGTAAAATATATGCTTGAACTTTTTGCCCGCATAACAATTCTATTCTACTTCGCCGGTAAAATTGAGGATGAGATTCTAATATATCCAATTCAACAACAGTAAAGGAATCAACATCGTATATTTCGCCAGAGATCTCGGTATCTCCTCCGGAGACAATCCCAGGAAACCCACCAAGGTCATAAAAATAAAACTCTTTTTTTGTTTTAGCTTTTCCAAGAAATTTACTTTCTTTCAATAAGCTGTGATTAAATTCCCCGTGCATAAGGGAACCGTATACAAATATTTTCACATTATTCTCCGGGAAATTTTAAGACATTCTCTGGAAGCGGCTCCTGCTGCAGTGCGGGTTCTTCATCAGCCTGTATCTGTAAATCACAAAATTTGTGATATGTTAGCAGAATATCTTGAAACAAACTATCTGCCACTTCTTGAGAGAACTCTTTAGGAAGGTTCCCGTCTATAATTTTTTCTGACCAATATATTAGAGATTGCTCTAAAGATGCGACAATTATGTCGATCTCTTTTGGTTCTATTTTTAAAGGTCTCATTATTTTTCTCTCTTGTTAAAATGGTGGAGGTGGCGGGAATCGAACCCGCGTCCGCAGCAATGTCCAGTTCAAGTCGTTCACAGGTTTAGATTATTTTTTTAAACAATCAAAATTGCTTGTTAAATTCCCGTTGCTTTACAAACATTAACAACTCGGGTGTTTTGCTGTCGGCAGAACCATCTGCTTATTCGCTATTGGGTAACGAGGTCAGCGAAGACCCAGCCAACTACGCTGCTAGAGCGATAGATTGGAAATGATTATTGTTATTGGCAATTATCAAAAATTCAATAAGTTTAAGGTCATTCATTGAAGTCGACCACCTGCACTATCCGTTTATTTTACTACGTCGAAACCTAAGCACCCCCGTTGAATATTATTGGCAATTTGCAAAATAAGTCAAACAAACAATACCAGCAAGTGATGCTAACATTATAGCAGCTCCTGCTACAAATGTCAAGTAATCTTTTAAAGGAATTCTATTTTTTATCCGGTTCTTCATCAAAGATAATTACTTCGTTACTTCTGTTTTCACCATTATTTTCAGATATTGTGACTGGAATATCTTTTAGAATATTGACAGCCTCGCCTATCGTATTCATTTCTTCCTTCAAACTCTTATCTAATATAAGAGTTCTTTTATACTCCAAGAGGTGATATCTCATATCCTCCTTGTTGGATTGGGAAGTTCTGGCCATCTGCTCTAATATCGATAATAGCTTTTTGATAAGGGTAGGATTTTGACTCATTCCTGATCATACCACAAACACACAGAAATTGCAAGAAATAACATTATTAATATTAATAATAAGATATCAAGAGAAATACCAATCATCATGCATTAATATAGTTTATATTTTGCAAAATCTTCTTTTAAGCTCTCCATGGTTGACTCGGTATCATCCTCAATCTTCATCAGATCCTGGATTACAGATTCGAAATTTTTAATATCTTCGCTGTCGGCACCAAACTCTCTCTTGGCAACCGAAATGATCTGGCTTATATATCGTACCTCGTCCGGAGAGAATTTTCGTTGTGAATCCTTGAAGTCCTTCTTGATGGCATTAATTTTAGCACCCACATCTATTAATGCCTGCGATTCCCTGCTCCCCAGTAGATTGCAGACAGAATCGGATATATCCGGCTCCATAATACATTGAGATTGTGCAAAGGCATTCCACCGGGCTTCTTTGATTAATTTTTTAAAAACGGCTTTTTTCATTTTCTTACCCTAACGATCGTCCCGACCGTGTGCTTCTTTTCAACCTTCTTTTTTTAGTGCAGCTCGTTTTTCAGCCCTTTTTTTCTTTGCATCCCTTGCTGCTTCAATATCAGCCCAGACTCTGTCGTCCTGTGGCGAATTTGATTTTGGGCCGACACCGGGGACCACCAACTCTGCTAGTGGTTCATCACAGTTTGGGTCTTCCTCTTCAATTTCTTCCTGCACGAGCCAAGAATCAAAAGAAAAGTCATGAAAATCTTTCTTCAGTTGCTCCTGTTGAACTGAATTTTCAACAACTTCTTGATTTTCCCTTCTTTCACTAAGAAAGTATCGAGCATCAAAGCGCTTTTTGTTTTTTAATGGCTTTCTCCAATCTGGCATAACTATATCCTCCGGTCAATGATATAAATAGTTTGCAAACATGGTTATTCACCATTATATTCGCAGGAACAAACTTCACCATGTACCGAGATCGAATTATATGTTATTTTTATTTTGTGACAATCTTCGTTAATCTGTCCGTAGATTAAAACTTCGATTTCGTCGCCAGTAGCAATATCAACAATCATCATTGTATTTTCGTTTTTACAATACCAATCATAACCATAATCGTAATACCCCCACCCCTCTTCTTGATTCCAAAAAAATAATGTTTCTGGGGTGATTAGTGTGCAAAAATCCTTATAGAAAGGTACAACAGTGTTTGCCACCGCGTTCGAAGTGTGAAAAGACCACCATTCTCCGTCGAATATCTCCTCATCGCATGTTTCAACAACATATCCATTAATAGATGGCTCGGCACTGTAGCCAGTTGGTCTCTCTGAAGCACAGCCAGAAACCATCATAATAAAAATTGATAAAAGAAAAACCCTCACATTAGTAACTATGAAGGTTTTTTTTAAAAATCTATTTTTATTTAATTATGCTTCTTCTTCCGGAAGAAGAAGCATAATTCTGTTAACTTCTGCGATCACACCGGCCACTAAATCAGTCAAGGCACCCTTAATTCCAGGTTCCAATCCTAAAATCAACTGATTCATATCTTGGCTAAGATTATGAATATGTTCTAGGATGCTCTCTTGGTCGGAATTATTTATATGGTTTGTTTGATCTTTTGCAGATTTTGCTTTTGATGCCAGATATTGAGCTGTTTGCACAGCCACCTCATTGTTATCAATTTCAGATAGGGCAGAAAGTTCTTCTGAAATTATCCTTTTAAGGTGATCTTTTGTGAATTTCATTTAGAAAATCTCCTGTAATATTTTATATAAATAGTTACCAACTGTTAAAAGAACTCATGAAATCATCCAGTGCCTTCTCGATTGAGTGATCATGTGCCAAATTAAGCTCTTTTAAAGTAATTCTCATCATCCCTCTTGCATAATTTTTAAACTCTTGTTCATCGAAATTACTATCCTTGTTATGTGCACCATATACACTACCAACATATAATGCTTGCGAAATTATAAATGCTAATTGTGACTCATTCGCCATTTCCCACCTCAGTAAATCATTTCCACAGTCTTAGAATCGCGGTTTCCATCCCAATCATATGCCGTAATTTCTATGTCATACCAGTCACCACACCACAAATTTGTACTTCTCTCTGGAACATGGACACTCCAATATCCGTCATGTTCGTAGAATAAATAAAAAGTATCAATCATGAGGCTTCCGCGATAAACATCCACAACGACATTTGAAACCTCTCTTTGTCCGGCCGGGTGGTTAACCCAGCCCTGAAAAGACCACATATAATCTAGATATCCAGAATTCCAGTAACACGAGATATCGTATCCCTCAATGATTGGCTCCTCGTTATAATGACCATATCCACTATGACCAACAGGAACAATATAACATCCAGATAGGATATAAATTAACAGCAACCAGCGTGTAAACAACATGTCAATCTCCATACTTTATACTAGTATAGCATTAATGATACAATATGTCAAGGGTTAATTTACTTTGTAGCCCCTTCGCCCTTTTTCCAACCGGTCTTTGCACGGATAGCAAAATTAATTTCGCGTACTTCGTCTTGTTCCGCTTTGCTTCGCTCTTCTTTATCCATCAATTGTTTTTTTCTTTTTCTCAATTGCTCGACTGTCTTGCCCGCCCATTCTCCGGTTTGTTCGATTTCACCACCGTCTTTCCATTTCTCTTCCAGCTGATCAGCGACGGCAATTTTGACAGGTCCAAACATTTCGGCAGGAACACCACCATGGACCATTTCTTGAACCATTCCGGCAATTTCTTGCACAGCATCATCATATCCGAGGTTATAAGCCTCTTGCGGGTCCATCCCAGCGATATCAGAGACGGGACCAAGGTCTTCCGGCGCCGGTGTTCCATCACACCCACAATTTTCTTTCAGAAAATTTTTTTTACCCATGTTTCGCAACATTTCTTTTGTTTCACACCCAGTGTTTCCAATTTTTATTTTCATAATTCTAGGACTCCAAATTTTTTTATTTAATCTTTTTGCTTCTCAGTAGGGCGAGTTCCTCTTGGATAGCTTGATTGATTAGTGTGTCGAGTGTGCTGTTCCCAGTAACACCAGTGGCTCGTGAGGGACTCTCAACAGCATCTTCTTGTTCTTGATACACTTCGGGTTCTCGATCTTTCAGTCCCGGACCAGAAATCCACTCTGTTTCTTCTGATTCTGCTGGCTCAGAGGTGAAACCTTGGCGAAGCTTTTTGAATGCTTCGAAGGCTTTCGCTGCAGCTCCACCAGCGACAGTGGCACCAAACAAATTAATTCCCAGCTTTGTAAGCCCCATAAGTGCAGTGGTCACTTCTTGAGGATTACCATCGACAACACCGGAAGCGATAAGGGTATCCGCCAACTGTTGGGCAATTTCCAACCCTGCAGATTCCGTAATGCTGTCGATTTCTCCTCGCGATTCAGCACTATTAGAGGGGGCATTACCCACCTCAAGAGTTTCTTCCCCCTCGTCAAAGCGATTAATTTCCTCTGTGATAATATCTTTAAGTCTTTGTCGTGTGATTCTCATGATTCAACCACCTTCATTTCGCCACCGAGGTATTTAGCAAGAATATTCTTCATATCAATGCTGTCTAGGCTAAATCTCTTGCTAAGTGGATCGACAATATCTTTAAGTCTCCACGATAGAGAAGGATATCGATCGCCATCATCGTCGGGGTAGCCCCATGCGCTAGAGCCTGATTGTTTAAGGTCTACCGCAATATGTTCTGGCTTAAACGGATTTCTTCCTGCTTTTTCGCGAAAATCATCAAATCTTTTTCGCATTTGTGCAATTTCGTCCTCTGTTCGGTCTCTATAACCTTTATCTTGACCTAAATAAACTCTTCCACCACCAATCCATGTCTCTGGCCACTCGCCAGACTCTGGATCATTCATCTTTTTCAAGAATGCATTCACTGCATCATCAATTAACTTTGCCCCTACTGAAGATATCTTTGAATATTTCCTTTCTTTTGGTCGCTCTGTGGCTGCAACTCCCGCATGGCGCTCTCGCGATCGCTCTCCAGGGCCTCGTTGCCGTCGCCATTTCTTTCGGTCGTATTTCGAAACCTCATTGGTGATGTTTTGCACCTCTGTGCGGATGATTTTTCTTAATTTCTCAATAATTCCGTGCGGTTCCTCAACTGTTTTTGCCACTTCTTCGATGACGAGTTCTTTAAGTTCTTTTTTTGTAATCTTCATGTGAAAGATCTCCCAAGTTATAACACCTATAAATAGTTATATAAATCGCAAATTTTTTCAAAAACTGGATTTTATATAAATTCGTTTACCTGTGCCGACAAATTGAAGATACCATTGCTTCTTTTCCGTGTCAAACCATGCATATGGGTGGTTTGGATCTTCTTTCCACCCGTGTTTTGCATAATATATCACATCTTTTCTCAATAAATTAGCCCTATGTGACATATGGAACAGGTCATGACCCATCCACGGTGGGTATACAATCGGTTTTGTTATGACTTCTTTCTTCATATTGTTATTATAACCTCTTGAAACCCACTCGTCGATGCTCATATTGAAGTATAATTGCAATGCTGGCTCATATCCTCGCCACATTTTGGTAATTGGGTGGTTTCTCCACCCCTTGGTTTGTGTCCTCCCAAGGAGCACATTAAGCACTTGGTGGGTTTCAACCCGTTGCTTACCTAGTCTACGGTAGTCTAGCGATTGCAATGACTTCTTGAAGTCTTTATATGGCAAAAACGTTTGCATTATTGATCTCCCTTTCTATGTTATCATTATACCATAGATCGGCAAATCTGTCAAATTTTTTTCGGCTATTTTTTCAAGAATCTTCTGAAGTTTTCGGTTATGGTTTGCTGGCTTTTGAAGCTTGAATATTTCCTGGATTCATTTGTTGCCCAACCTTCTTTCTTGGCATATCTTTCGGCATAGCCGTCCATGAAAACGTCCCAAGCGCCGCCGTCTTCGTCGAGTTCTGGTCCATCTTCGTCAAAGTGGGCATGAAGCACCTTGGCATCTATATTACCATCTTTATCAACTAATCCGTTTGCTAGGAACCATTCTCTTCTTTGGGCAGCATTCAAGCGCTCCCAATCGGGTAGCGGTACCTCTCTTATTCCAAAATAGGCTGGGCGCAAGTCGTATGGCGCTTGTTCGACGAATTGACGAATAATCTCTTCCTTATCTTCTTCAATAGCACCCTGACTGCGCTTGTATGGATCGCTCATGTCGACATCTCCTAATATTGTATGCTATAAATAGTCTAGCCTTTCATAAGGCTGCCAATTTTTTTCTGGGAAATTTTCTGGGCGTGTATCGCGAATGTATCATGGCAGCGCGCTGCATAACCCAGTTAGGAGGCTAGTTTCCGGAGAGTGAGGGGGGGGGGGGGGTACCCCATATATAAGGGAAAACCTGACAAATCGTTTGACTTGTCAGGCTTCTTTTTTGTCAATTAATTGTCAACTTCCTGTCAACAATATGTCAAATGTTTAGTGGTGGATGAAATCGCATTCAGTGCCCAGGACTGTGAGGAGCTTATCCTTTTCAGCTTCCAATTTCTTTATAAGCGGATAGTCACGAGCCATATGGGGGATTGACCATAGGTGCTGTAATTGATATTCAATTTGCCAGTATCTATCTAGGTTTTTAGACATTTATTTTTATTGTCCTCGGATAAGAAAGTTATTGGATAGCGAAGAAGCCGCCCCACCACAGGATAGCCAGGATTAAAGCAGTGTCAAGCACCTTGGGGAGGACATTGACCTTGATGGTTTTCCCGTGCAAGGCTGTCCAGCCTGCAAGGGTGAGAGCGGAGAGTACCAGAATTGTGATCGCAGCGAATGACATTATTTATTTCCTTTGTATAGAATTACTGTGGTAACGATTTGTATATCAGGCATCGCGACATTCTAAGCCAGAGACTTCCTGCATTTCTGCAGGTGATGCAGGAATGAATGTGTATGAGTCTGGGCATAGTGTTCGCATATATGCATTTTTATGCTTAGACGTGTTGTTTGAATAATATGCAGAATTATGCAATACCGTACCCGGCATAGCACTATCTGCATACATTACAATCACTTGTGGTACACCATATGAAAGCAATGCAGTAAATGCAGTGCCATGTACAAGGGTCTGGTTAGATTTAAAGTTTTCAATGCGCATCATTATATGTTCTCCTCTAAGGGGTTCTGAAAAAGGGTGGTAAGGTATAGCTCACGATCGGCAGTCATTTGAGGATTAATATTTTCAGTGTCCTCCATTAGGAATAAGGCTTCAATGGTCCATTTGTATGCTGTACAAGCGACCAAGTTAAGACAAAAGACCGTGCTGTTCTCACGAGCGACTGAAAGAGGTCCGTCTGGTAATTGCATTATAAGCTCTCCACATCGAGGTCAATATTAGAAGCAAGATATTCACCGATCTCACCATCTTCTCTTAGGCCATCGACGAATAAAGAATATGCCTCCGCTCGCGCCGGTCCGTCAACATCGCCATCTTGCTCATAAGCTTTTTTAACCCATGGCAAACATTCATCTTCATACCGCTCATTGATTTCAGCTTCCTTATCTACAACATAGTTAGCTACTGTGTCGCCGATGGAATCTGCAAGCGCTGCAGCGAGTTCTTCCACATCGCCAGTGAGCAAGCCCAGGGCGTCCTCGCTTGCCTCGTAATGAAGATCAAACTCCTCAATTTCCAGATGTGTCTCAATAACACCGGCAATTGCATCCTCAATTGCGGAAGCCAGGGTTGCGGTTAAGTTGTTTTCGATGCGGGCTTTAATTACTGAATCCATGTGAACCTCTTTGTTTCTATATACATTATACACGTTTGGGAAGGGAAAGTCAAATATTAATTGTCAAGAGAATGTCAAGAGCTTATTTTGTAGTTTGAGGGCGATTTATATTTTGGCACATTGATTTGAACTGTTCGGTTTTGACAGGGTAGTGTGCAGCCCATATCGAGCCGCCTTTAGTCAAACCGACCCATCGAGAGGGCTTGTCACACCAAGCGAGTTGGATCCACTGTCCACACTGGAGCTTTAAGGTGCCCTCTTGAAGCTGAATACACTTGGCATTGTCGATTATAATAGTAGGTTGAAATTGCATTAGGTGCTCCCTGTTTTGTATATACATTATACACATTATTTTAGGCTAGGTCAAGAGAAAAGTTGTCAAGTAATTGTCAAGAGATTATTTATCCATATAAGTCAACCAATCCTCTTCGAAATCGTCATCGGATTCTACATAGTTAAGCTCCAATGAGTTAGTCACGAATGACACAAGGTCATCCATTGTGAAAGTCTCGACTACCTCACGGGCAAGTCGCTCTCGGTTTTCTCGGTTATTTTCTGCGTCGGTTGTCATTGAGTTCTCCGTGTTTTGTATATACATTATACACGTTTGGGAAGGGTTTGTCTATAAAAAAGTTGTCAAGTAAATGTCAAGTGGTTAATAACCAAGTGGAGGCGCGAAGTCCACACATTACGCGCTTAAGTAACTGTCATCGACGATTAACCCTCCCTGATTTGTATATACATTATACATGCTTTCATGCTCTTTGTATACAACAATATTGTCAAGCAATCATACAGGGCGAAAAGCAAAGGATATACCTGTCATATACAAAGAGCATGAAAGCATTTATTTTTCTTTTCTTTCTCGCCCTGGGGTGCACCGTGGTGCAAACGGTGTGTTTTGTGTGTCTCCCTTATTCGCCTGTGCTGGTGTTCAATGTGTATATGGTGTGTGCTGGGTGCTTGGTGGTGTATCAAGCTCTTCACGGGGGTTTGAGGGGTTCACAAGGGTATGCTAGGGGCATATGGGGATAATTATATTTATTTGGTACTTGACAAATCCAGTGAATATGTACTAAACCCACCCCGTGATTTCACCCTTTCCTCCTTAGCTATTAATTAACTTTATCACATACCCATATAAAATACTAATCCACCGAATCCTCATCCCCCCACGATAAACCACTTTCAACCACTTTAACCCAAGCATTAACACTACCTCCTATATATGCACAATCATAATGATGGATGACATGATATATCTCCCCTACTGACATCCATGGATAGTTAACAGTCCAGGGGAATGACATCTGTTTTCTTCTTTCTGGCTGGCTAGCTGCTGAATACATGACAAGGGATTTATAGCTGGTATATCCCTTTCCTGTTTCCTTACAGGTTATAACCTCTTCTTTATCACATATAATATATTTTCCCATAGGTATCTGTTCTGCGGAATCTTTTTTTGGCTCCCACATGTGAGCTACTATGTCCCCAGGCTGGAATACATGCTTTCTATTTGTATTATTAATTATCTTTTTTGTCATCGGGGGTATCCTCTTTCCATTGCAGGTTACTTTTATGTACCCTCACCCATTTGGTTGTGCGGTTCCGTATGTGATCATCGGACCAGTGCATAATTGTCCTGGTTCTTCCAGGTTTAAGGGGCGGGTAAATGCCGTCGTCTTCAAAGCCTGCTGGTGGTTTGTAGTATAACACCAATGCTTTGTAGTCTGTATAGCCCATATCTGATATTTCACAATACACCTGCTTCTTATCATATATCAAATATCTACCTGTTTTCCAGTATTCTGGTTTAGTCGTTGGGGCTTTCCAGTATTCATCGATGATATCGCCTATCTGATATATTGGGGTTGGCTTTCTAGACATTTTATTTTGTTGCCCTCACGATTAATCAGCTTGTTGCATCCTGCACAATATTCCAATATGCTTTATAGTTTGTTTCTCCACATGTGGCCACAACCCATTCATCCAATTGGTTTGGCTGCCAGTATTCTGGATTATTGCCTGAATATACACAGTAAGCTGTAAGCAGGTGGTCGCCCAGGGGAGTATACTCTGGAGCATGGGGACAATCACGGATTGCCAACACTATCCACCTGGATTTACTCGCAACATGCTCCACTAGCTGTCCAGGTTTAAATATCATTTTTAGTGTTCTCTGATAATATTTCTAGTTTGCCCTGGGCTATTGAAGATTCAAGCCAAAGGTCTGAATAGGATATCTTAAGGGGCATCTTTTTATTGTCTGGATTCACTGAATCGTATATCATTGTTGCAACCCAACCCCGATGTTGTGAGGTGCAGGTAGCATCGCCCAATCGCCTCTTTATAAAGTCGGCCACGGGGTAGCGTCTCAATAATAGAGCGTGAATAGTGCGGGGAATAAAACCACCAAGAGCATGATCCCAGTATTCCCAACGAAGCTCTATCAACTGTCCTGATTCTAGCTTGGTTGTTGTATCTTCTGGTTTTTCTGAACTCATTCTAGCACCCTTGTTTGTCACTTCTTTAAGGAAAAAATTTGGCGAAAAAAAATCGCGGCGAACACACTCATCACATTAGGGACCGGCGGCGGGCGGCATATTTCTCCCCCATTTCGATAAAAAGAAGTTTGGAATATTCATAATAGTATTGAGATCCTCGGCATTCTCTGGCGGTGTCTGAATCACATAACAAACTGATTGTTCTGTCCATTCCCGATGATGATACAGCATTATAACTTTCCATGTTTTTTTTTGCACCCTATCTCTGTATATTAAGATATCGCCAGAATTAAAGCGGTCAGTCAACTTTTTCGCCTGTATCGCCTCAGACCAATCTCTAAGCAGCTGCCGAGATGTTGAGGCGAATCTGGGTTATATGTACAAAAGATAATTGCTGTTTCGTCACTGATGTAATCGCCATTGGAGCAAAAGCCGGTTGGCAACATTTTCAAGATTATACCCTCGGTTTGCCAGCGTTTTGACTTAACCATGTCACCCTTTTTAATTTCCATTTTCAATTCTCCATATGCCTTTATCTCGACCTAGTTCCCAGTTGTCTTTCGATAAAATCCAGCCATCACCGGGCTTCAAATCGCCTTGAGTATCCATTAAGACAACACAGTGATAGAGAGGATATTTTTCATCGACCACAATTAGTTTAAAGTGGGCGCGACACGCTACCAAATCGCCTGGTTTAGGATACATGCTGTAAGCTCCACAATGCCATTTTCTGGTATCTCTTGAATGTTTTATAATAAAAGCTGTATGCTTGGTCGTGTGGAGCCTGTGAATACATGACATAAACATTTATATATCCATCTTTTGCCTGGTCATCATATTCATTATTCAACACAATCCATGTATGTGCCAAGGGTGCTTTGCCGTTCACAGTGTTCCATGTATCATGTGCTATCAAGATATCACCCGGACTAACATCTTCAATTTCAAAATTATTATTCATCAATTGCAATAACCCGCTCTTTAGTCTGGAAATATGGTCTGCTTGCACAGGCTTTTGTGGTCATCCACATGCGCTGACATTGACTAGAAATAGGCTTAGGTGCTTCCATATCCGTCAATACGATATGCCCATCGAATTTATTTTCATTTACCCATTTAGTTGGGGCATCGAAGCATGTACCACCAGATAGATATCGCTGCTTAGAGTACCTTTCACCCTTCTTCCACACATGCACATGCTCCTTTGAAACCTCCGTATCAAAAGGGACTATTGTGAACTCGGCAAGTTGAGCAAGTTTATCCAACTCGGAATAGAAAGCTGTCAACATGCTATCTGAAACACTACCCGATTGATCGATCGAAACCGCAATTTTCGCCTGTCGGCGGGCTTTTTTACCTGGGTGAATATAGGCATATCGGCGATTTAGGCGCTTGATAGTTGACGACTTATCCGCTCTTTGGGAAGCCTTGACAAATGACCGTAAGATGGCGCGCCAATTAACTTTAGGTGTTATAGCTTCTTTAATGGTTCTGCGCATCTGTTGAGATACGGAGCCGTAACCCTTTGATTGAGCCTCGACAAAAGCCTCTTTTACGGTCTGCTGTAGGCGCTCTTCGGCGATCTTTCTCTTTTCATCAGTTCCATCTGAATCGCCCCAGTCTGAATGATCATCGAATCCGTTTCCGGTTCCGTCTTGGTCGCTATCGCCGCCTGGTTGACCATCGGAGGTGTTCTCCTCGCCCTCTCCCTCTCCCTCACCTTTTTCGCCATTCTGGTTGGGCTGGGTGTCTCCGTCCTCTTTGCCGTACTTATCAGGTAGTAACTGCATGTATTCATCTGCAGATAAGTGGGGGGGCATCTCCTCGAATGGTCCTACGGTTGGAATAAGGGCTTTGTCTGTTGGCAATAAAGAACTTTGCAAGACATAGCCGGTGGGTGTGTCTGGATTCCTCTCGAATGTGGTTAATTCTGAATTAATAGCTAGGTCAGTCGCAATATTCCACTTTTTAGTCATCTCTCCATTGGGTAATCGAGTTGTAACATGAAGGAGCACAATATGATAAAATTCGTGCAGGAGGATACCTCTGACGTATTCAGGATTCTGTTCGTGGAGGTCCGCTAAAAAAGTCGGATTGTAATACATCTCGAACCTGCAGCGATCTTCATTAAATCGCACACCCGCCGTTGGAACCTCTTTCGTGGGAACCTTCTCCAGCCTACGAGAGAGAGCGGCAAAAAAAGGCTCATCGCGGAGTAATGGAACAATGTGCTGATCAAGGTCAAATGGTTTAGGGCTTGTCATGTGAGTACACTCCAATTTATATATACATTATACACAATATTTTGCCTCTTGTCTATAGAAAAGTTGTCAAGAGAATGTCAAGAGATCAAGCAATGTACCATATATATGGTACATTGCTGATATATGTGCTACTCTTTCGAGCCAAGTAGCCTTAAAAAGTCTCGGACCAGTCCGCGCTCAACGAGTTCGCCATGGAAGCTCGTGCCGTTCGCAGCGGATAACTCGCTATTGCCCGCAGTCATTGTTGTAAATAGCTTCATTCTCGCCTCGGAGGGGAGAACATTGAAGTATGATACCAAGTTGCTGATACGGGTTGCGGGGAGAATTGAGGCAAATGCCCCACTAGCATCAATCTTTTCAATCATTGCAACATGGTCGACCAATCCAAAATCCTGGGTTTTCTCAACCTTACCGTGGTCTAAAATATCCTCCACGGTTACCTGTCGTTCGTAGTTTTCCACGAAATCGCGGAACGAAACTGCTGCCTCGAATCCAACAAATCCGTGAGAAAGGTTAAACAGCAGTCCAAGATCTGGATGTTCGTTGTCCAACATTCCCACCTTTGCAAGAGTATTGCTAAGCCGATGCCAAGATCGGCGAGAGGGGTAGATGGTACCGGGTTCAAATTCGCCCTTGTGTTCCAAGTGATCTCTATTCTGATTGATAAAGTCCCAGGCAATAGAGTGAATCTCTTTTTTACCCCAATCAAGCCAATCTTCAACGGAGGGTTCAACATCGAAGGTGACCCAGCGGTCAAGTTCGGCAGGGTCCATATCCGCAACCTGATACTGGGCTGCATGGAGTCCGCCGTTTACCGCACCAAACACCACAGTACCTGGATGAAGCTTCCAGCCATTAATCTGGCGGGAATCACCAAGCTGGAAGAAGCCCTGGCGGACCTCGGTTGTAGCACGGTCTACCTCATCCAGAAATAAAACAACAGGCTCCGTGCAAGCCTTGACAAGCCATGCGAAAGGGCGGAGGGATGCAGCCTTTGTGCCGTTAACATCCATTTCATGCGGGGAGGGGAGTCCTAACAAATCGCCCTCGGTCATCTGAGATGCACGAATCTCAACAACTGGCAAAGAAGTCTCGCCCTCTTGAACTGGGCGAGTCTTGGAGCCATCCCAAGCAAGACCCTGGGCTGTCTGGTAAGCAATCCACGATTTGCCGATACCGTGACGACCACGGATAAGAACAGAGTAAAGATTAGATTCGTCTCCAGAAAGAAGAGTAGGAATCATGGACTTAAGATTAGCGAATGTGATAGCAACTGACATAATTTATCCTCGGTTTTAGATAGTAAGTTTTAAGGTGAATCGCTCAACTTGTATATACATTATACATGTTTTTTTGCCTCTTGTCTACAACAAAGTTGTCAAGAGAATGTCAAGAGAAAAATACTTCACAAATTTCTTCTTTACTTGGAGCACCTTCACCGTCGTCATGCCAAGGCTCTCCGAGGTTAATACACTGACCATCCAAATACAAATCATAGAAAGCGTCTGCATTAATATAGCGATCATCGGTGCCATGAGGGTAGCATTTAACAACCTGTAATTCACGACTATTGATAATATATGTAGCGATTATTTGCTGGTGCATTAGAACTCCGTGTTTTGTATATACATTATACATGTTTGAGATGGGCTTGTCTATAGAAAAGTTGTCAAGAGAATGTCAAGAGATTATAATTTAATATCCGGCTTCTTCTCTCATAATTTCATGAAGAGACTCATTTGTTATCCCTTTGGTTAATGGGCGATATTTTTCTGATGCTTTTCGCTTTTTAAAGAATTCTTTTAAAGCCTTTTCACTGTCGAGATCTTCACAAAGTAGCCAGCCCAAGGGTGGCTTTTGGGCATTGACCCCAGAAACAACGGTAGGGAAGTAGTGGTTTTTATACCGGGAATACCAATTATTATTGGCATTGTTATAGCTCTCAAATGTATCGTGAGTCATCTTATTCCAAAGTAAATCATAATCAAGTGGAAATCCTATGCTCCTCGGCCATTTGGTGCCCAAGTCTGTTATAGGCTTCACAAGCATCGGGGTGCGTTCATTCATCCTTGCGCTATAATACCTATATTCGCGCTCCCAAACATTAATATTCTCCCATATCACCCTTGTGATGACCATCGGAACCCGAAAGCTTCCCGAAGTGCGATCTCCTTTTTTCCGATAGGCAGTGCTTTCATCACTCGTAACAATCGCACCGGTAAAAATCCCATGTTTTACCATGGCTGACCAAATTTGTTTACGATATTCCACATTTTTAGCCTTGATTTCGCCCATGTGCACCATAAGGATCTGGCAGGTCTTGCGATTGTGCCCGACCTCGGAACAATATGAGCACTGGCGCGCCTTTCCCGATGCCTTGCGCTTGGCTTTTTTCGCATCATATCCGGCGACCAGATAAAAATCTGACCCATGGATGTAACGAAGCTCCTCAATTCGGCTGGCGTATTGCTGACAAGACGATTTATTATGACCCGGCCGGTGACAATATCCGCAGCGTACGGTTTTTTTGTTAACTTTATTGATGATAGGCATGTGATAAGCTCCTGTCTTAATTACATATACATTATACATGTTTTTTTATGTCTTGTCTACAAAAAAGTTGTCAAGAGAATGTCAAGAGAATTAATGGACTATCAAGGTGAAGCCGGAACTGTTCATCCAGCGACGTGAGCGGTTTACTCGGATTCCCGCCATCCTAACCTAAAATTTCTTTATTGATACCACTTTTAATATGCAGCCCCCTGATAATAGAGAAGGCGGGCTTCGCACGCACACTGGCGACTTACGAAGCCCAACCCAACCTTTAGAATCAGGAGCCAGACCTGTCAGATATTGGTCTGGATTTTTTGTTTCACTTTTAACCTCGATAGCCCAAAATTCAACTCTCGAACACTAGCACATCCTCCACATATTTCTAGGCAATGAGCATAAATCTATTGTCTTCGTTGTTTCTCCCGGTGTATATGCTCGGTGTCCATATAATAATACACAAAAGGCTTTAGGGCTTCCCCATTGTTCTTCTGTAATCTTCAGCACAAGCCAACGATTATGCACTTTGAAAGGGTGCGATTTGTAAACACTGAAAAGGCTCATACCCTCCTTTAGTTTGAAGGGACATAAAACCTTTGGGTTACTGTTAATCATGATATCGTCATACTGGTCTATACTAGCCATGGTTAACCTCTCTTCTTTTTTAGCCATCGCTCTTGAATTTTTACCGGAGTCTGTTCACCAAACGGCAAGATAGAATAAATTTTTGCCCCCCTGGTTGCCGATGTGACAGGTCCAGAGTTGTCGATAACCAGTGCAATAACATCGCGAAATTTATAGTGTGGACCTTTGGCCGTTCGTCGGACTCGGACAAGAGAACCAACATCATAGAGAGGTTCAGAAGCAATCGTTTTAATTACATTCTGTACATACTTATTGTTAACCAACTTGCGGTATTCCTTTTCTGTAGGGATGCCGCCGCCTTCATACCTATCTACCATATGTCCGTAATAGGGGGGGTTTGCTTTATAGTAAGCAAGAGCAATTGACCAGCTAGCCTGCTTTGCATCATTCCAGCTGTCTTTCCAGTCGTGTCTCATTGCGATAACTTCAGGAGAGTGGTTCGCCTCCACTTTTTGGACCGTTGCCCACTGCTTATTGGAGAGTCGACCGTTGCGGTAGAATTGTTCGCCGATGGATACTACAAAGCTCTTTTCCCAAGCATTGAGTTCCGGGTTTTCGAGCAACTTTTTTAATCTTTGTTCGCGCTTGTCAGTCATGTGACTCTCCCTGATTTGTATATACATTATACATGTTTTTTTATCTCTTGTCTACAAAAAAGTTGTCAAGAGAATGTCAAGAGATTATTTTCCAATAAAAATTATTCGATGTTTCCTCTTCGGATTCAATAGTTGAAATAAGCAGGTTTTCGATGGTGCCTCGCCCATATCCGGGGATATCGACCTGAGTATAAAAAGTATAAACTTTCATCCAATCCCCACACACAGATAAAATTATATGGCGCGCCATTTCCTCCTCCTCCTTTGGTGGAAACCTGCAACAATGCGATATGATTTGTGCTGCCTTCATCACACCCTCCCTAGTTCTATGGCTTTCAAGTAAGCATTAAGGGATCTCACCTTTGGGGTGGGGCTGATACCACCCAGGTCCGCAGGATTGAGATCTTACAAATACCACCTTTTCCCTGCCTGGGTTGAATTCGGCTGGAATGATCTGGTCCTCTGGTGCGACGAACCATGTACCAACTGGTCCACCCAGCAGATCCTGACCATTGTCGAATTCAAAAGCATGTAATTCACTAATTTTTATCGGAAACATGTCCCTCCCTTCCTTATAATTTGACAGGCTTGTGTTCCACATTCCATATGAACCTATCGCTACTTTCAAGCTCATCATGAAAAATGCTAACAATTTCGCCCTGAGAAAACAATCCCGTGCTATCAAAGAGGCAATATGCCTCGAATTCAAAATCATCCATGGATAGGATAATGTATTTGGCTAAATATTTATTTATGTGAAGGTCGAACTCTGACAACAGGCTTCCTGGCTCGACCTTCTTTTTAAGTCTCGGAACCATGATCGATCCAGATCTCACACAGGGGAAGCCAGAAATCCTCGCCGGTTGTCAGGGAGCCGACCACGATACACGGATCCTTTCCGTGTTCTGATGGGTCAATCCAAGCATTTAATGTTCGAAAGAGAACAAAGCTAGACCCATGGTCAGATAGTTTAGTTTTGGTTCTCTCGCTTGCATCCTGCTTTGGCAAAATTGTGACTCTTTGCTTATTTTTAAAATGGGATATCTTCATCAAGTTGCTCCTGTATCCATTCGGGACATTCACCATCTGCTTCAAGTTCTTCATCCTCGGAGGGTGTGAATCGTTCGTAGAACTCCTCTGATGAAATTGTTGAAAAGTCTTTGTGGGTTGGGTCGATTGGTAACATTGTGCTTCCTTTGTTTAAGTTATGATGTATTATACACCTTTATTTTAGGCTTGTCTACATATAAGTTGTCAAGAGAATGTCAAGGGTTATGCATCCGAGACAATTCTGTAGTTTCCAAGATTATTATTGTTAAACTCATATTGTGTTGTTCCACCGGGTTGGAGATTGGTTGAGTCATCGTATGTGGCAAGACACCACATTTTAAAATTACGGTTTCCAATCACTTCCGTGCGAGTGAGTTCTTCCACCAATATCCATATCGATTTTCTGCCGGAAGTTTCTGACACCCACTTTATGATTTGCCCAACACGGATGTCTGATAATTCAAGGGCGCCGCAAGGGAACACTATAAAAAATCCTTAATTGTTTTCATAGATTTATAATCCTTTTGGAAGTTTTTTCTGTCCTGCTCGCTGTCAAATCGTCGCACCGCTACAGAGCCACAGGAGCCAGTTACTCCGAAGTGCATAGGCTCAGATTGGTCGCCTCCACGGGATTCCACACAATCAGGACACTCGTTGATATACCCACCAACGATCTTCTTGAGGCGGGAATTGACATCAAATTCAACTTCACAATGTTTACATGTTTTAATCATTCTATTGTCCTCTTTATTATTTATAGTTCAGCTTCGTCGAGAATGCCACCACACAAGTGGATAAGTCCCTCTAAGTTTTCAATGATGCCCTCCCTGTCGAAAGCAAAGACCTCATCGATGAAATGGGGTTCTGTGCTAGACAATACTTCAATAACCTCCAGCAAGGAATCTCTCTGGAGCCTCAAGAGGTCGATATCGAGACTCACAGTCTCACCAATTTCAAATTCGCTTTTGCTTTTCACTTTTCGCTCCTATTTGGTTTACGGATACATTATACATATTTTTTTGTCTCTTGTCTATATAAAAGTTGTCAAGAGAATGTCAGGATATCTTTCTAACCGGTGTGCACGACATGATTTCCGGCAATCAAAGCCAACACTGTGGCTGATCTTTTAAAATAATTTTGAGCCTGCTGCCATGCAATAGATTTAGAGGGCGCGCCCAGTGCGATCTCATATGTAATATCGGACTTTCCTGCGGGGGTATCGAGAACCACAGTCCAGATCATACTTCCGGGTCCAATGTTGATGCGCTTTTTTGACGAAATTCCAAACAACAAGTTTGCTTCTGGTGAAAAATAATCCATCGACTTGCCTCTTTTACTCTTTTGCAGTGGTTTTGGCTGGCAACTTTGAACAATGTCCAATAAAGTCTTGCTTTGCCTCTTCAACTTCTTTGCGATAGTGTCGAGTTGCTGGGTGATTGGCTCTTCTCGATTCCTGCCCGAGAAGTTGAATTATGAGTAATTGTGTGTCAATGGTCATTTCGCACCTCATTTGCTAAATCATTTTGTGGTATAAGTTTCTATCTTATACCTTAATTATACACTATAAATTTTTTGTTGTCAAGTGTTTTTTTTAGAAAATTTAACCTTCTCTATATATAGGGGAAGATCCTCTGGGCTTCTATATATAGTCATCACTCTTTGTTCCCGGAAAGAATAGACAGTAAGTGCTAATAGAGCTTCATTGTGGGGCAACTGTATGTCTCCGCTATCAACCAATTCTGTTAATCGATCTTTTAGCGAGTATACACCACTGGTTATTATCTGCCCCCTCTTTATGACCATGCCATAATCAAAATCCTCTATCGGAGAGGATTTCCATCTGATTATTTCACCAAGCTCATATGTGGACATTCATTTTATTACCTTTTTACCTCTTCGATAGACATCATGGCATCATAAGAGTTTTTCTTCAAGTCGGATAAAGTCCCCAATTCTTCAGAGTTCCTAAGTGCCTTGAAGACTAAATTTTCAACCGAATACTCTCCGCCTGATTCTAGTCCAGCTTGCCGATAATTTCTCAGCTTTTTCCTGAGCCTATCCGAGTCGCCATATGTCTCCTCGTATTTCCCCTCGGCGAAGCGCCTCTCAATATTCCCAATCATTTTAACGAAATGCTCTGTCTTTTGCCTGACAGCATCTTCACTAACTTCAAAGGTCTTTCTCATCGGCTTTATTACCCAGGCATCGTTAAGGACTGAATAAACAGCCGTGGAGTGGTGTGGCTCGTTGGAGTCTTGGACATAAATTTCAACTTCATGCCCTTTTATTTCAATTTCGTGTGCCCTATTCCAATTCGATTTAGCTTCCATTAGATAATTCTTTACGAGTTCGGTATCGTCATTGACTTCCTGGTAATCAATGACGATATGCAAGTCGATATCTGACAAGTCAGTCCAATTATAGTTTGCCATAGAGCCAGTGAAGGTTATATCTAATATTGGGGCTGGCAAGTCTAATTTTCTATAGAAATCATTTGCAATTCTTAACAGCTTTTCAGAAATTTCTGGCTTTAATTTATTATTGTTGCCCCAGATATCCCTATTCAAATCTTTTTTTATTTCTGGAATGATATCGATCTCTGATTCACCAACTGCACCGAATCCCGGAGGTGCTGACTTGGACCTCTCCATTGACGGCTTCGTAGTATAAGGTGCAGTATTTGGTTGTGGCCCTGTTCTAAGGAGCCTTGTTTTAGCAGCCCTATGTTTGCGAATCATTTCCTGAAATTCTTCCGTTTCAGATAAAATGTTTTTGTATTCATTCCACTCTTTCATGCTCTTCCCTCTTACTATAATTAGTCACCATATATGTCTTGTTCCCCACCTTGATAGGTAATAATTGTTTTATTTCCTGGGTGTGGTTGGATATGCACTTTTACAAAATCCGTCATTGAATCAAAGATTGCGATACCACCTCTCGGCGGGGGATATAGCCAGTGAACGATACATTGCCCGGTTCCCAACACGACACCCTCGATAATAACACCCTCGCCTGATACACCAGTTTCGTCATGTTGGCGGCAAACAGTGAAAGTCTCGATCCCCCTCGGTGCCAGTTTTGGTCTTGGCTGAGGCTTTAAGTCCTCTGCTTCGAGTGGAGACTCAACATTTATATTCTCTTCCTCAGCTTCTTGGATTTCCATGGTTATTTCCTAAGCATCGCCTACTGAAGTAAAGTTTTTCAACATTTCTTCAGTGAGTGCATCCTGTAAATTTTCCAAAATCGATTTTGCGTTTTCGGGCATTAACTTCGAGGATTCTCTCATTTCATCGAGCATGTCCCACAAAGAATTGTTTTCGTCCAGCAGGGAAGTCCTCTCTTTATGGAGTGCCACATGCTTCGCTCTCAGGCTATTATATTTATAGGTAGAGAGCACCAAATTTTCCTCACGGATATAACCCATTTTTTTGAATATCGCATCCAATAATTTAAACAACATTTTCACCTCACTATAATTAGTATACTACTACAGTATACACTAAAAATTGTTGCTTGTCAAGGGTTGACTCTATAATATTTAATGCCATATCCAATTTCTACCAGGGCACCTTCTGGAGGTCTGTTAACAAACTCAATTATGTTAGTGGTGGGGTCGTAAATCCACAAGAGGGGATCCATTTTTTGACCGTCTTCAAAAACAACTATAGTGTCCTCATATGGAAGGTGTGTCAACTCCCATTCATCAACAGGTATGACACTTTGGGTTGCATCATCTACGCCGGGTGACCAATCAGTCTCGCATATGTCCACGATGGTTCCGCCGAAATGGTCGACTGCTTCCATATACCTCTTACCGATCATGCCAGCATTGGGCTTCCATGCACACACCGAATCTTCCGGCTCCACATTTCCAATAAAAGACAAATAAACCTCTGGACGCAAGGTACCATACCAACCTACGAAAGAAGAGACAGGTATTCCGCTCTGCTCTGGCTCGTCGGAGACAAAAACAACTAGCAATGCTGCATCAGGTCGCATCCAGGTTAAGGCATAAGCATCCTTCATTATATAATTCTGAACTGCTGAAAACCCCTCTTCGATCGGGTCGGGAGGAAGTTTCTCGTACATATCGTGAGCATCGGCAACAGTATCTCCCCTCGTAAGTGGAAAAGTTGTTGGCTGGGTAATGCGGGTGCCATCTCCGGCGGTTATCATCTTGAGTCTCCAGTTTATGTCGGTTGGTAAGCTGTTCATCATGTGTTCAATACCATCCAACAAAGTGAGTCTGTGTCTATCCATAGATCCCGAACGATCGATAACCCACAAGATATCGATATTCTCGTAGGCTCCCACCTGTGTGAAAGAATCTATCCAGATGTCAACCTCTGGTTCCGTAACTATATATTTATATATTGTTTCGGTTTCTGTTTCGGTAGAGCCACCAACTACAACATAATCTATTCCGTTGTAACAACTGGAAAGGGTAATGGCTAAAAAAAGAAAAAGCTTTTTAAAATCCATCATTTTTTCTTTCCCCCAATAACCGAATATTTTGGCGAACAAGTTGCATGTCTATCAAGTTTGCTGGTGCGACATATACTACAGATCCGACCAATTGTGGACCTATGAACCCTCGACCAACCATTATGGCGCTCACAACACCGACATAGCGGCCGCGTTCATCGAAGACTCCAGATCCTGATGATCCGCCCCATGCAAAAGAATTAATAGCGATGGAAGTTCCATAGCCATCGCCAGCTACCTCCCCTCTGAAGGTCAACAGTGAGTTTGCACCAGGAAATCCAGAATAAATAACAGATTGACCAACCGCATAATTGGGATCCCTTACAAACTTTGCAGGACTTCTGCTTTCCATTTTTGGGACCACCATGATAGCAATATCTACATATGGATCCCAGTATACCAATTTTCCTACAACCTTTTCCGATGGTCCGGTTACCAATGCCTCGCTCTTTAAGGCGGTAGGGGGATATTCTGCCCACAAGTGGGCTGCAGTTATAACTATATGGGATCCCTTATAATCGAAATAGGTTCCAGTTCCCCTGTATGTGCCAACCGCACCCTTAACATGTATCTTGACAGCCGATTCGCGGGAGATACGATTTGCTCGGCCCTCAATGCTCCCCTTCACTTTATATTCCATATAACAGCACTCTTGATTGTCTGCTATCTCCTTGAGCACTTGCGGTAATGTGCTTTTGAGTGAATCCTGTGTGCAGCTAGATGTTCCGAGCATCAAAGCTAGACCAAGTAAAATAATTATATTGTTCCCCACCTTCCTTAAAAATTGCATGATTTGTCTCCCATAGGTTTAGTACCCATAAGTAACTATCAAGCAAAATGGCAAAAGATAACTTATTTTATTTCTGGTAGCTCTTCCAAATCCTCTTCCGTCATGAGGTCCGTGTCGCGCTCTATCATTTCGATATTTTTAGAACTAGGTTCGTCTTTCTTTGGACAGCCAAGCACTGCAGAGCATGTCAGCATAATTAGCAAACCTCTCCTCATTATGTCACCTTCTGTGGGAGAGAGACGACCCTGATCACAGTACATCCGGGGATTTCAGAACCTCTAATGACAGGCAACAGTGCATCTTTTAGGTAGGCTTTCGCAGTAGTAGAGTCCTTCTGGGGATGGAACTTTATTCTGATGTGACTCATATATGTCCCGGCTCCTGTGCCCCCAGTGGAGCGAAAAAGGGAATCCAGTGCAGTAACAACCGTAACCCCAGTAATTGAACGAATATCCTGCAATGTCTCCTCTACACCGTATTCGGAGGATATCCTCACTAATAATTCCACTGAAAATATTCGAAGCTTATATTTCTCCTCTTGCAGCAGGAAAATTTTTTCATCTATAATGTCATCCACACGATAAGACATGCTTTACCCCACCATATAAATAGTTCGCTCTATTTCCAAAGTACCTGAATAGAGACAATTATGGCTGAAAGTCCGACACACACCAGTGTCTTAGGCTCGAACATGCTTTCGTTGAAATAATAGTAGGTTAAGATAGGAAATACCAAGTAAGAAATACCAAATCCCATAAGGCGCGGTCCCCAAACTTCATCCATTTCTTCAACTGCGAACTTCATCCCATAGAGAAATAAATAGCCCGTAGGGATAGAGAATATAAGAGGGAGAAGAGAAACATTCTCTTTACACCAGTCCCATATAAACTGAGAATATGTTCCGTACCAAGCGGCGACATGACCAGCCAATATTAATAAGCATGCCGTAAGGAGCTTTAAACTCATTATTCTCTCCTGTAATCGTCTTCCAGTCTTACAATATCTTCTAAATGATTTGTGCTCACTTCTACGAGTTCAACACTCGACTCCATGGCTCCGAACCTATGTACCTGTGCCGGGTGCACATGGAAAGATTGACCTTTTGGAATCTTTGTTATTCTGTTATTCTCATCATAGACATACAGGATGCCTCGGAGCACATAGACTGTCTCTTCCTTAATTTCGTGATATTGCTTTGACAAGCGATGACCAGCATTGATATGGAGGATTTTTCCCACATACTCACTAGTTTGTGCCCAGACCAATTCATAGCCCCAGGGTTTCGCTATCCTCTCAATTTTCAACTGCCACCCACCTTGCATATTTTCTCAATGCTTTTCTGTAATTAGAAACCCACTCGTTGTCGAGGGGGATACACAGCTCCTTAGCCAGCTTCCTTGCCTCTTCCCAAGCGAAAACTTCTTCTTTCAGAACCTCAATCCTATCACTTTCTATCTTTGTACATATTTCATCGAAATCGTTCTTTTCTCTCAATATAACATGCCCAGCCTCGTGAAGAAGGATATACAGCTGTTCTCGCGGGCTGTCTGAATTATTAATTGTAATGACTCGATCGTCTATCCAATATTCGTTTTGTCCAAATTCATCAAAATCAACCACCACATTGAAAGAGTCCATCAAATAAGCCTCCACACACTCGATGGCACGAAGGAGCACTGCACTGGTCAACATTACTTCTTCCTCGGGCGGCCGCGTTTCGCTTTGCCAATGTCTTGAATCTTTTTTCCCCTGCCCCAAAAATGTTTATTATTTTTTTCACTCGTTATCAAAGATACACTAATTTTATCTTCGTGAAAAATAAAGTGCCTACACTCCAAAGTTCCGTAAGGAGACTTTCGTGCTCGCGGAGACACGGGCTGGTTGAGGTGCTTCACGCAGGCATCTACAACATCCTTCTCGGACATCCCCTGCTCAAGGTAGCTACCCAGTGGGCTGTCGGGAACAATGTAGGCCGCGATTGACCACCTTCTCAAATCGCTGGTTTGCTTCACGGCTCCGCCCTCATATCTGCCGAGCTTCTTTCTCTCTCCCTCGATAACAGATGTAGGTTCCAGCAAGCCAACTTCTTTAAATCCACATACAATCTTATCCATTCTACCCTCTCAATAATTCTCTTCTATCAATCAGTAACTTCTTTTGTATCTCTTCTACTGTTCCAACGACAATTATGTCTTGGCCGTAATTGCCCTTATTAATTGTTATTTTTGTAAATTCCTGCCTCTCATCCAATCCGCTCGGGAACTTACCTTCGTGCAAACTTCTTTTTACATTGAGATCCTCGCGTAGGCAAATTACATGAGAGGGGTTGATGTAGATGCTCCTCAAAGAGAAATTAGATTCCGAGCCGATGCCCATATTATATACTTCTGCTAATTTTATATTCATTTTTCAGGTGCCTCATATATATCTTTCAAATTTACACTCCAAACTTTTCCTTCGTAAAACACATTACAGTATTCATTATTAAGTTCATTTTTCTCCAAAAACATCAGATATGTTGGGGAGTTGACTTTCACACACCTGCCAACAGAGTCGTTTGCAATCAATTTGAAGAGCAATGTATCCGATGGCAAATAAACAAAATCGCCTTTACTGTGAAGTTTTGTCGCCATTTGATTCCCCCTCGCTCAAATCTTGCTCATCTTGAGGTGCCTTGATTTTGTTCAGCAATTCGATGTATCCAAATAAAATTTGCGAACAATCTGCCAGTCGAAGATCGATTGTTTGCAGATCTGCCCTGATATTATTAATTTCGTCTATCGCCTGAAGTGGGTGCTCTGCCGATGTCTGGTCAAGTGCTCCATGGATTTTTCTGAATTTGTCTTCGCATTCGCCGAGAAGCTTATCGGTCTCGGCGGGGATATCCCCAAGCTCTACAGCATAAGAAATATTTACTTTCATTTTTGCCTCTTTTACTTAAAAAATGTATGCCAGATGGTTGCCGTTGCAAGCCCCAACACACTCGTTGTTATGACCCAGATTATTTTTGAAGTGTTGTTTTTCCATTGTTCTATCTCTCGCAGCCTTGCATACAATCCCTGATCGGGGTCATAAACCGCCTTCTTTACCTTGTTGACACAAATAGAAATGTCATCGCACTTCTCTTTTACAGTCTCAATATTATCAGTTATTCTATCTAGCTTTCCGTTTAATTCGACAATATCTATTTTTATTTCCTCATTGGAATCTGACATGTTTTGTTCCTCTCTCTGCCTCTCGGAACCTAATTAGTTTATCATTTCTGAATCACGGCAAAATTTGTGGTCAGGAGGGTGCCTGCGACGGATGCAGCATTCTCAAGTGCCACTCTGGTTACCTTCACCGGATCGATGACTCCCGACTCAAACATATCTACAATCTTTCCTGCTGCAAAATCATAACCGCGATTGCCAGAAATAACAGCTTCCTTTACCTGTGCACAGACAACATCTGGGGATTTTCCCGCATTAAGTGCCATTTGGCGAAGGGGTGCCTCGGCTGCGGAGATTAGAATTTGAACTCCAACTTCCTGGTCGGGCGAGGATACATCCACATCCAACTCGTGTACAGCCTTCAACAGAGCAGTGCCGCCACCGGTGACGATTCCCTCCATCTGTGCTGCCCTGACTGCCTCAAGTGCGTCTTCAATGCGATGCTTTCTTTCGGTCATCTCTATCTCAGTCATGCCGCCAACTTTAATAATTGCGATGCCACTTGCGAGGCGAGCAATTCGGTCCTGAATCTTTTCACACTCGTGGAGGTTTTGCTCCGCTAGCACATCCTCCTTAAGGATATCGATCTGGCGGTCGATCAGAGAATGATCGCCGTTGCCTCCAATGATCGTAGTCTGTGTTCTCGTTATGTCAATGCGCTTTGCTGTGCCAAAATCAACCAATTTAACATCTGTCAACTTTCTTCCCTCGGAGCGACTAACGAAGGAGGCACCCGTAGAGAGAGCCAGATCCTTTAAAATATTTTGACGCTCTTCTCCGTACCTCGGTGCCTTAATCGCAACGATCTTCAAAGTACCCTTGATCGCATTCATTATTAGGGTAGCAAGAGCCTGCCCCTCTATTTCTGAAGCTATGATTACCAGTGGGCGCGCTTCTCGTGCCGATAGTTCAAGGACACCCATAATGTCCTGTACACGTTCGATTTTTGTATCAGTTACCAGCAACAGGGGATCGTCGAAGGTTGCAGCACGTCGTCTTTCATCTGTGATAAATGCACTTGCGGCATATCCAGACTCCATTCTAAACCCTTCAATAAAATCTAGACTTGTCTTGATAGCCCGTGCTTCCTCGACAGTGATTGCACCGTCCTTACCGGCGCCGACTACCGCCTTGGCGATAAGTTTTCCAATAAAACTATCATTATTCGCAGAAATCGTTGCCACTTGGGCGACATCCTCTTCGCAAGTAATGGGGCGAGCAAACTCCGTTAGCCTCTCCGAAATGGCTTCTACTGCCCTCTCAATGCCTCTCTGGATCTCAATGGGGGGAACACCCGAAGAAATATACCTCTGTGACTGAACCATGATTTCTCTTGCCAAGACCGTAGCAGTAGTTGTGCCATCACCTGCTTCCAAATTTGTTTGCGAGGCAGCCTGCTTGATAATTTGGGCTGCAGCATTTTCAATCGGATCTTCAAGGTCCACAAAGCCTGCGACGGTAACCCCGTCTTTTGTAATAATGGGGCGCTTACCTTTTTCTTGGAGAATTACATTTCTCCCTCTCGGCCCCATTGTGGAGGCAACATTATCTGCCAAAATATTGACACCAGATAATATTTTTCGGCTCATTTCTTCACCAGAACCATAATGTTTTGTCAAATCACACCTCTTAAAGTTTAACTGTTATATATATTATAAACACATTTGCACCAAATGTCAAGAGAAAAAATAAACTTTTCTAAATAATGCAACATGTGAGATATTGCCTATTTCTCAAAGTCACTTTCTGTCAATAAAGTATAGCTAAAACTATTACCATAAAGTGCTGCTGATCTTTTTATCACATCCATAAATAATTTGAATTCTGTGCTGTTTTTGAAAACTTGGCAGCCAGCCGAGTAGGAACCCACATAACTTGCGGACCCTGATGCTTTAGACCTGTGAATGTTCACTCCGAACCAGCCTTCGTCTACGGACTCTGGATCGTGGTCAAGTGCCTTATCTCTATTTCCGTCTCGCCAGACTTTCAACACATTCCCCCTTTGGCACAAAGCCTCATGGGCAAATTTGGTATTGTGTCGAGCATGGATATCAATACGATAGACTCCCCTGTATTGCCCTGGGACCAGTATTGCTGTACCTTTCTTATTCACAGGGTGAACTAAGTATTTTTCTCCTGGATCCGTGGTAATGACGGAAGACAAGACTTCCCACTGTTCTTTCTTGTTTTTATAAATTAAGAGCATCGTATCGTCAAAGACATTTGTCTTCTTCTCGGATGCACGGATACCAATAATATTAACATTATATTTCCCACTCTCGAAAAAAGAATACTCCTTCTTCTTCATGACCTCCTTGACATTTTCCGCGATCAATTTCGCATGCAAACCTTTGATAATAGACATTTTTTCGCCTTTTCCTTTAAATTATAATATCGGCAATTCCGTATTCTACTGCTTCCTCTGCTGAGAGATAGACATTTACATTTTGAGAAAATAAGTCCTTTAATTTCTTTTTTGTAAACTTTGTCTCCTCGCACAAGGCGCGGATGTACATATCCTGAATGTGTTGAATCTCCCTCATTTCGTTCTCCAGGTCATGCAAGGCACCGCCTGTGCCGCCGATGACCGAGTGAATCATAATTCGACAGTATTTTCCTATCTTTCTTTTACCCTTTGTGCCTGCGGCCAATAAGGGAACCCCTGCCGACATCACTTTTCCAAGCCCATAAGTGACTACTTCGATGTCGTTTTGAACTTCCCTCATAAAATCGTAGACAGTAAACATATCCGAAGCAGTTCCTCCGGGTGTAGAAATGAAGAAATCTATCGGCTCGTTGGATTCAGATGCATAAAGCTTGAAGGCATATACCAGTTCTTCCGCCTTTGCTTCGTCGATTTCGCGAAATAGTCCGATTACTCTTGTTTCTGGAGGTGGTAACAGTGCTGCCGGGGGTTCTTTCGCCTCTTCCGCAGACTTCGCCTCTTTTGCCTCTTTCGCTTTTTCTGTGCTCATTTTAAGTTGCCTTTGTTATATTCCAGTCCCAGCTTATATGGTTTTTTCCGACCTGTTTTTTCTGTAATTTCTTCCAGTGAATAAGGAAATTTTCTAGCCCAGCATTTCCAGGATTCTTCGGTCTCAAACCTCTTTTTGAAGATTATTGTTGAAGTTTTACTCTTGGGGCTATAGCCATGCCCGTATTCATGCCAATCATTTAGCTCTTTTAATATCCTAGATTCGTCTCTCACCCCTTTTATCCCATCAATTTGCAACACATACTGATATGTATCCGATGTTTCTCTTGAGTTCTTCCATGCCACACCTTTCATAATAAACTCCTCTACTTTATTAATTATATACTTTTTTTAAAAAAATGTCAAGTCTTTTTTAAGAATTTATTCAAATAATTCATGGCACCTCTCCAATTCCTGTATTGTACCAAGTGCTTGAAGCGAGGTGGGATTGCCAATAAAAACTTATTTATTGCTGTTGTTTGCCATTTGATAATATTTTGCTGATCAACATTCCTCATGACCTTAATATCGTTTTCTGGAAGGTCCATCTTTAGCATCATTGCTGTCTTTTTTTCTTTTAGGTATGTAAAATCTTCGTAAGACAAAATAAGTAATTGGAGACAGTGGTATTCTATTTCCTTGAAGAGTGCCACCTCTACCTTGGATACCATAAATTTATTGTAGACACCTCTAATAAAAAACCCTATAAAAATTCCAATTAAAATATTTGCCACGATAATCTCCAGATATAGAAATGCCGCAACATGAGCGAGATATCAGTTGCGGCAATCTTAAAATTCAATTATTTTCTTTTTTTGCTTTTAGCCATTGTGGCTAATCGTGCCTGAACTCTTTTCAAGACTTCATTGACCAATTCTTGGCTATCAGTGCCCTCTGTAGCAATCTCCTCTTCTTCTTCTTCTTCTTCTTCTAGAACGGAGTCGATGATCTCCTCCAGAGTCTCTCCTACAGCCTCCTCATCGTCCAGTGCATCGGCTTCTAGCTCGTCTGCGGCTTCCATATCACCCATAGCATCAGCTTCTAGCTCGTCTGCGGATTCCATATCGTCCATAGCAAATTCATCAGCAGCTGCCTCTGTACTTTCGACTTCCATTGCCACACCCAGAAGGTCGCCCAGAGCAGAAATGGCCTCGACGGCATTTGAGATCGCCGCTTCTGCGCTTAGCTCAGCAGCAGGCTCCATGTCACCCATATCACCCATATCACCCATGTCACCCATGTCGTCCATAGCATCAGCTTCTAGCTCGTCTGCGGCTTCCACATCACCCATGGCATCGGCTTCTAGCTCGTCTGCGGCTTCCATGTCGTCCATAGCATACTCTTCTTCTTCTTCTTCTTCTTCTTGAACTACGGCAGCATGGAGGTTTTGCTGTGTCCAAACATCGTTTTCATCAAGCTTCTTAATAAAATTGGAAGCCAAGCCAGAGTTCACATTGGCTAACTTCATAAAACGTCTCACTTCGCTCAAAAGCTGTTTCTTACTCATTTCTATATTCTCCTAATACCCATGTAAAAATGGTATAATAACACTTATAAATAGTTGTTCATTTTTTAAAAAACCCTAAAGTTTTTAAAGTTCTGGATGTTCTTTTTCTAGGATGTCGAATATATTCTCAATTTCGCCATCTTCTAGTCCGAATTTTCTAATACTTTCTTTTCCCTTTTCTATGCTCTTCTTAACAATTGTCGCCTGTCGAGCCGACTGCACACCAGACTTTTTCTTATACCTTTCTAGAAAATCTATTATCGCTGCATCCTTTTCCAGATAGCCAGTCACGATTGCTCGAAAGAACTTTGCCTTAGTTATGCTGTCGTTCTTTAAGCTTATTAATAGATCTGCGCTCCGCTTATCGGTATCCATAAAAGATATTCTTTTGTCATTTTTTCCGTACTCTTTCATGTATTTCTCGTCAATATGTGTGTCCTGCTTTCCGCCTGTCCGGAGGGAGTCTGAACGACAAACTCAGCCCTCAGTTGAAGTTCCATGATATTTCTGGCACCAGAATAGGATAAGCCGCTGCGGATACCAGCAGTCAAATCATCGACGATGTTTGAGACGGATCCCCGATAGGGAACCGTAGTGGAAATACCTTCATTCGAGCTATGTCCGCCTCGCCAATCGTATTGAGCTTCTTTACTTGCCATCCCGCGATAAGTTTTATATTTCTCGCCAGTTGGACTAATCAATACATTGCCAGGAGTTTGTTCTGTGCCTGCCAGTATTGAGCCAACCATGACGAAATCTGCCCCAGCAGCGAGTGCCTTTACTATATCCCCACTGTTTCTCAATCCGCCGTCAGCAATTATCTTTACATCCCTTTTCGCAGTTGCAGTGAAACAATCAAGTATCGTTTGAAATCCCGGAACACCGTGTCCTGTCTGGACTCTGGTAGAACAGATCGAGCCACCTCCGATGTTGCACCTAATGGAGTCGGCACCCCATGTGGCCAGATCCTCAAAGCCCTCCTTTGTAGCGACATTTCCAGCCATAATGTGCACTGAATTTCCGAAGTGATGTTTAATATTGCCAATTGCCACCTTCATCAGTTCATGGTGACCGTGTGCAACATCAAGGCACAATATCTGGACACCCGATTCGACCAGCGCGTGTGACCTCTCCATGTAATCTCCGGTTATCCCAACTGCGGCGGCACATGTGTCCTGCACATTTCTGCACAAATCTGCTTGCTTCTCTATCGAATTGTATCTATGGATAATTCCAAGGCCGCCTTTTGCAGACATAGCTGCAGCCATTGCAGTCTCTGTGATAGTATCCATCGGGGAAGATATTACTGGAAGAGAAAAAATTAAATTCTCATCGAGCACTGATGTAATATCAACTTCCTTTCTGGAGACAATGTTCGAATATTGTGGCACCAACAAGACATCATCATATGAAAAACATTTTCGAATTTTCACTTTTTCTCTCCAATAAACAGAGACAGGCTGGGTCTCACAGCTTGTCGCCCATCTCCCAAGATTTTGCTTCAGAGAAGGACTCGTAGGGATCAATTGACCCAACAGGCAACTCTCTATCTGTGGAACCAAGGGCACCATCACCGCGATTGCTGATTGTAATGGGATGCCAATCATAAAGATTGTCCTTGTTAGTCTCAAGTGCCCTGAAGTGGACTACCGGAACCATCACCACCTGTGCGATCTTCATGGCGCGCTCAATGAACTGGGTTTTTGTCCCAACATTGTGCAAATTTACGAACACCTCACCATTGTATCCTGAATCGATTACACATGCCCCCACTAGCAGGCTGCGCTTTGAGGCATTGCCGCTCCTGTTTTTAACCTCAAGCATATATCCGTGGGGAACTCCAAACTTCAATCCCGTTGAAAATAACTTGCTTTGTCCGGGTTCCAGATAAACTCCCTTTAGCTCTCCGTCGTCCGGATTAAAGTGAACATCTAATCCGGCATCAGAAGGGTTGGCTCGTGTTGGAGGGACGGCATTGGCTCGTGTTCTGTAATATTCCAAAATCATCTTAGCACATCCCAGAAGTGATTTTTAATGTTTGCTAGTTTGCTTTCCAATTCTTCTACTCGTTGTTGCAAGGTTTTATTTTGTTCTGCTAAAGATTCAATTGCCTCTGCCATTAACTCTACCAGCGGGTCAGATCCTGGTGGACTGTGATCCGATAGGTCCATCAAGATCTCCCCGTTGCCGTCTTGAGTGCCTCATAAACATTAGTAAACTCATTGATGTCAAAAGATTCACTTTTTATCATGCGATAAGCCTTGACTGTCATACTAATTTCATCTCCAGTTAACCAGCCTGCCTCTTTAAAATCAGCCTTAAGTTGCCGCTTCTGCTCTTTCATCGGCTCCATTAGGGCTTCGATATCAGATAGCTCTCGAATATATTCTAGCATTTTTTCTTGCTTCTCATCCATTTGATTATCCTCTTGGTGGATCTCTACCACATTGTCCATTATTGAAAAGTCGTTGTTCATTTATTTCTCCCCTTGTTCTAGTTCTAGTTCTTCAATATCGATAAGTCGTGAATCTATTTTTTCTTGTTGTTGCGGAAAGATGACCTTCTTTATCTCTAAGATTCCCAGTTGGCGCGCCATCTTGTTATATTCTAAACAACGTCTCTGAACTTTGTCTTGGGCACCTGCTAAAGACTTTTCAGAATCAATTTTTGATCCGAGATTTGCATGCAAGTATACTTTATTGATTCCTTTTTCTCTTAATGATTCAGACCATTCATTATCCGAACATGCTTTGACCAGCAATGCATACATTGCAGTGTCAAAGTGGGTACCAGTCACTTCTTTAGCAACAATCAATGCACCGTTTTGTTCATCGGTATGTTCGTGCCATGGCACTCGCTTATAGTCTTGTTGGATTTTACCACTCTTATCCCTCACACTTCCGTCGGCCCAGCCATATTCATGCAAGTCTTCCGATATTGTTTTAGATGTGACTGACTTTTTTCGAATTACCTTATTTCCCGTAACTTTATTATAGACTTTAGTTCTAGTTGAGGAATGAATCGTATCACCACAGATGTACTCAAAAATATTTATCCACACTTCTCCCCCCTTATCTAGACCGGTTAAGTCAGTGCCCTTTGGATTATAGGGTTCTCCAGTATGGATATCGTGAATGAGGGGATCGGCATCGAAAGCCTCTTTGATGGCGAGTGTCATATCATCAATTGTGGTGCTTCGTGTTGGTGCTGGCGGATTAGCTCTCAATCGTGAGCGAGCATCTGCCAACTTGCAGCTTGCCTTTCGATGGATTTTTGGAGAGCCTACAATAATTACTAGCATTAATTCATCTGGAAATCTATTTTGAAAATCTTCGGTACGATTGTGTCCCGACTGGATTCCAAAAATAGACTCTGTTGAGCTGCGAGTGACAATAGGCGGGTTTTTATGATAAGAAAGTCCATTTTCTAGTCTTTTGTTGCCCTCGATTCTAATTTTGACTTGAGAATCTGGATCTGTATAATCTTTAGTAATTTGATTTTCTTTTAGCAAATCTTTGGGCAAAAGTGCTATACCAACTATATCCCTATCGGCTGACTTAAAATATTCTTGCTGCCCACCATGGGAACCTTGAGATTCTGGGCTTCTGGGGTGTGCCCTATCTAAAATATTTGTCAGAACTTCAATCAAGTTATCTTCGCAGTTATCATAATAAAAATATGCTCCGGGATAGCATTTGTCTGTTTTCCAATCAATGCCCCTGTTTAAGTCAAGGCTCGGCTCCCACATGGTTGGTGCAGCTAGTATTTCATAATCCTCATTCACGGCTTTTTCCTTTATTGTATTTATATTATAACAGCTTTTTTATTCAATGTCAAGATATTTCTTGGGGATATTTTTAACTATGCTAAGTGCCATGATTGGCGGGAAACACTCCCCTATCACTTTTCTGAGAAAGTTTTCTCTTTTTTGTGTATGCTCAAGATGATCGACCCAATCATGCGGCAAGCCAACGATGGCCAGTAGCTCCTTAATTGTGAGTACACGTGCATCTGAATAAGTACCGTCCTCTTTTTTTGTACCGGGATGACAATTGTTCTGACTATTGATGCTGCCATTCATCATTGTTACGGTTGGTGCTGGTCTATCCCAGTCAATACGCTTATAAGTTGTCTTGAATCCTTTAATCTTTCTTGATATTGGTTGTGCCTTGCCATCCACTTCTATTTTATCTTCCACACACGGACACCAAACATCGTTATCAAAAGCAGACTTTCCAGTTGGTGTGTGCTTCATCCACCTAATATGCCTATAGTTGTGTGTCTTGTGCTTCATTGAATGCCACTTGATGCCAGAGTCCTCTCCGGATTCAAGGCTGGGGAAATGTCCAATTACTTCTTGAACCGTTATATGCTCTTCACTAGGTACGGGGTGCTCCCACACTTCGCAGTCTTTTCTGGATAGCAATGTTATCAGTCTCTTTCTGTAATGGGGGGTTCCATAATCTGCAGCATCCAAAACCTTATATCTTATCTCGTAATTACTTCCCAGCCTATCCTCTAGGAAAGGGAGAATATTAACCTTGTCACCCTTGTCGTCCAAGATGAAAGTTTTTTCACTCGCCATGCCCCTCACATTCTCAATTAGAACATACTTTGGCTGCTGCTCTAGTGTGAGGCCGACCACCGTTTTGATGAGAGAATTTCTTGGATCGTCTTTATCTGCCCTCTTGGCATTCGCGATGCTCATCCCCTGGCAAGGCGGGGTGGCAAGGATCAATTCAATATCGTGGTAAGAGGATTCCTCCAAGATCTTCTGGTATACAGCCGGGTCAGTTATGGACCCCTGTATCATTTTCGTGTCAGGGTATAGTGTCTCGTAAAAGTCTGCTCGATCTTTTTCCAATTCGTTCGCCACGACGACCTCTATTCCAGCCTGATTGAAATAGGTTTCTCCGATACCGACATTAGAGAATAGAGATAGTGCTTTCAATTTACCCCCACGATGCATTCCAATATCTTCTCACAATTCCCCTCGATGCAACTAATTCCAAATCTTTGGAGATCGTTAAGAGAAGTATTGAACTGAGGATAATGATAGGCGCGCCCTTTGCCAGAACCCTTCATTTGGAGTGTTAGGGGACCGAGTTCGATGACGGTCTCGCTCTTGCGCACTTGCCAAGTGTGCTGACAGATTTTTTCAACTACCTCTCCCATATCGAAGAGGCATAAGTTGTCCACACTACTCTTTCCGGCAGCAGAAGAATCACACCAAATCATCTTGCTTGCATGGTGCTTGGATTCCTTTGCCCACCCCTGCCTAAAAACTACTTCCACGATGGCTCTCTTGTTTTTGTTCAAAAAGGATAAAAGAGATTTCTGAGCACCCGAAGGGAGACTTGAAAATTTTAGCCGTTGGCGGCGCATCTCGCTATCATAGCTTAAGCGATGGTTTTCAATCTTATTCTCTCTTAGGAGAGCTGGAAAGCCCTCGTGCAGTCCGAAGAATAATCTAAAAGAGTTCATTGTTTCAGCATTTGCACTATGAGAAAGGAAAAAATTCTCTGCAGATGTTACCATAATCTGGATGGAACTGTTAGACCTGCCTGGATTTTTGATGCTGCACGGCTCTTCATTTATTATAATGTCCGCCTTCGATGTCGTCTTGTAGCCGTCGAATCTAGATAATACTGATTGTTCTGCCTCTCGTGCAATATCGGGAAAAAGACGATTGAGGGCTGCGGCGAGTTCTTTCTCGTAGCGATAACCTTCACACCGTCCCATCTCACCTGATTTTTTCTTAATATAGTCTTTAGCTAACAAAGTAAACTCCTCTTCCTATTACTTAATATAACACTATTTTCCGGCGATGTCAAGGTATTCTTTTCCAATCATCTAAAAAAAATACCCAGCAACCCTCGTTAGTTGGACTCTCCGGGTAGCACCCCAACTCATATTTTTTCGCACAATGTCTAACTTTCTCGACAAAATAATCTGAATATCCTGTTATGATTTTTACGGGCATCTTTTGAAAATTATCCGTTATGAATTTTTCTATCACATTGTCCGCATCGTCGTGGGTGACACCATGCAGGTCGAGAGACGGAACCTTCTTCCGCTTTTTTCTCAAATCTTCTCCGGACTAAAAGAGAAAACCACCTCGATGTCTTTAAAATAATCCCTAATATATTCGCAAAACTGATCTCGATTTTGGAATGTGAAAAGATTATTCCGATTGCTGTCCACATACACCGACCAAGATCCCACCTGCTCCATCACATCCATCTTATTAATTATCAGATTTGTTACCCCATTTAATCTCAATGCCTTAGTTAATCTTGGCAAGTTAATCCAGTTGCACTGACGGGCACGTCCAGTGGTAGCACCATATTCCTGACCAGCTTGCTGGAGCCTGTTGAACACTTCATTCTCAGGCTGGAAGTTTTTGGATCCGACATAAGTTTCATATGCTTTTGCTACCCCTATGACATTGCGGATTGAACTTGGGGGGAATCCGTTGAGGCAGGCTCCAGCCACAGTGCAGTGACTGCTCGTAACATATGGATAGTCGCCCCAGTCGATATCAAGCTCGACTCCCTGTGCACCCTCGCACAAGACAACTGCATCCGGAGTGCTCAAATGGAACTCCTCATACATGTCAATCAAGTATGGATCTAGCACTGGGAAGTTCTCAGCTCGGCTTCCGGTTCTGGCATACTTATCACTGTAGCATGGTCCATTGCCCGTTCTGGTTGTGCCAATTTTTGTTTCGTTGGCATCAGCTGTAAAGTGCTTTTCCTTGATTACATGAGCATTTTTAGCGATGAATATCTTGTCACTGATATCAATGCCAGCATTATGTAGCATCTTCACTTCGTCGAAGAACTTGTGGATGTCGATCACACACCCAGGACCGATGATGTTTTTTATACCGAAGAAGATACCAGCGGGAATATGGTGAGTTACAAACTTTTCCCCCTCGTGATAAATCGTGTGGCCTGCATTGCAACCGCCGTTATATCTAACACAATGTGTGTACTGCGCTGACTTTAAAAGATGGTGTGTGACCTTTCCCTTCCCCTCATCGCCATGCTGCAATCCCAAAATAACATCTACTTTTAGCAATTAATCTCCCTTTTTTTCTATTATAACAAAAGGCTTTTCATTTGTCAAGCCAATAATCTAAAATTCCTACGCAAACTTCTTGTGGAAAACCCCCACTTATCATTGTGTTCCAACTTAGCCATGTATGGCTTATTGATAAAGACCCTATCGTAATCCTGAATACCCCAGCATCGGATTCTTGTCAGATTATTGGTATCGTCAATGACCTCCAAAATCCAATATGCTTTGCCAGTTTTCGTCTTTTTTGGAATAACTTTTCTCGGAATAAACCAAACGACTTCGCACAGCGATGGGTCATAATTGGCAATAGGGGGAATAAATGCCGTATTTAGCTGCTCGTAGATCTCTGGTTTCATAACTCTGTTGAATGGAAACACCCCAGTTAGCTCAACAAGATAGCCGATCTTCTCTTCGTCCGAGAAATCGCCCTCTGCTGCAAAAATTTCATTTTCAATGTTTTCTGCCAGATTCTTTTCTTTCCTTGGCCGGAAGACACATATCGCAGTCCAGAAGTGCTTGCCACCCGTAAATCGATCATCGATCAATGTGTTGAGGGTTCCAGATAGACAAAGAACATCAAGAGCCTTTTTGTTCAATTTGGAATATATTATATTTTCGTTAAATAAGAATTCCTCAATCTTATTAAACGGTCTGTTATTTAAAATCTGATCAATAGCAGCATCACCGAGACCCTTGATGGAAGACAGGGGTTGGATCAAAGTTTTTCCATCTTCTGAGATTTCCCACACACGACCAGAGGAGTTGATATCAAGCTCCTTGATAGCGAACCCAAGAGACTTTGCAATATTGATTGCCTTTTCTTTTCTAGATTCAGGCTCTTTATCCAGGAATGCGGCGATCCATTCCGAAGGATAATAGTTTAGAAGCCATGCACACTGGTAAGATATGATACAGTAAGATACTGCATGCGACTTGTTAAAGCCGTAGCCTGAAAAATATTCAAAGGTTTCCCACATTCTTTCGCCCGTGGTCCTCTTCATTCCCTTCTCGGTGCACCCCTTTATAAATTTCAAGCGCAGAGCATTTTTGACCTTAGCCTCCTTTCCAGTCCCCTTCTTAGTTAAGACCTTTCGAAGTGTATTACCCTCATCCAAGCTGATATCTTTTCCAAGCTTGTGTGCCATGGCTGCTATCTGCTCCTGAAAGATGAGGTATCCATATGTCTCTTCCGTGATTTCCCTGTGATCCTCATTGAGAAACTTTAACCTTTGAGGATTTTCCCTAGCCTCAACATATTCTGTATGCACACCAGCACCAAGGGGTCCAGGGCGGTAAATAGATGTAATGGCAGCTAAGTCAATTAGGTTGGTGGGCTTAACCTGCTTGCAAAACGATTGAGCACCCGGCTCTGTAAACTGGAACACTCCAGCCCAGCGACCATCGTGAAAAATGTTTTTATAAACATCCTGATCCCCAAAGTCTATCGTATCTGGGTGTAAGTTTTCGCTGTAATAGCTCTTCACATCGGCGAATGTTGGATCGGGAATACCGTGGTGCCTCTTCAAGATGTGGCGGATTGCACCGTCAATCATCTTTAATGTCGACAAACCCAACAAATCAAACTTGATGAATCCCATTGGCTCTAAATGGCGAACATTTTGACCTTCCGACCACGGTGTCTGAGTGATGCCTCCGGAATTAATGAGAGGCATGCGTCGATTTAACTCCTCCCCCACGACAATACCCCCTGCATGACGAGAACAGGATCTCACCTGACCGTACAGAGCCTCAACATGAGTCTTGACATGGGGATATTTCGACAAGAAGTGCTGGAGTGTCGTGCTAAACTCCATAACTTCTTCGAAAGTCGGATTGTAGATTCCAGACTTAATACCATTTTTTGCCTTTGCGGGACCGATTGCCTCCTTCAGCATTGTGCTGGTAACATCATTTACCTCCCTAAAGGGAATTCCGTAGAATTTTGAGATATCCTTCACGAGACTTTTTAGCTGCAGAGTGTTCCAGTTTGAAATTGGTGCAACCTTATCTTTTCCCCAAGTCTTGATTAAGGATTCTTTCAGTTCCATCGAATCAGCAACATCGTAATCAATATCTGGATAGTCTTCGGCGTCGGCTCTAAGAAATCGAGAAAACTGCAGTCCGTACTTTAGCGGGTCAACTTGTGTTATCTCCAGAGCGTATGCGACTAGTGAGCCTGCAGCTGATCCGCGACCGGGACCGGCTAACATTGTCTCGTTTGCTCTTTGGGAGATTTTCTCCATGGTTAAAAAATACTTTGAAAATCCCCTATCTGAAATGACTTCCAATTCCGTATGCAGCCGGTCTGTATACTCCTCCTTATCATGAAGCCCCATTTTTCGAAGACCCTCCAGACAGAACCTTTCCAGTGCAGAATCTGCTGTTTCCCCAGCCGGTATGACGAAATCTGGCAGCCTAACCTCATTGCTTGGTAAGAAGTCGTCGATTAAAGAGTGGGCTATATGGTGAGTCTCCCGAATGGAATTTAATACCAATTTATCATCGTATTCTACACCACACTTTGCGGAATACTTCTTATAAGAATCCCACATCTGATCGCCGTTTTTTGGATAAAGCTCATATCCAATCTCCTCCACACCAGATGGAAGCTCGTTTGATTCATACGCTGGCTTCGATTTTCCTAGCCACCCGAGCTTCTTATAAAGCTCGCGATCCTTCCAGGCATCAGGATTTGGATAATGCGAATCGGAAGTAGAAATTAGTTTAATTCCGAATTCTTTGTGCATTTCAATAATATACTTATTTAGCTGGTGTTGTTCGGGAATGTTGTTCCATTGAAGCTCACCATACCAGCGATCGCCGAATATCTCGACCATACTTCTCGTAGTTGCTCGCATGGCTTCCAGAACTGCCTGTTCGCCTTTGTCGCGGTTTTCCCAGAAGTTACCAGCATAGACACCCCCAAGGCATGCCGAAGCCGCTATGACCCCCTCAGAATACTTTTCGAGAGTTTTGTAGTCCACACGGGGGAAACGATAATAGTTATCGGGACCAAAACTTTCAGATATCATCGCAAAAAGATTATTGAGTCCTTCCTGACTTTGTGCCAACAGGATGAGATGGCGACGACGATTCAGAATATTCCTCACTGCCTTCTTGGAAGCTGCTTCGTCCTCAACAGTCGTAGCAGTAATATCACTACTCAGAGTTTTTCTTTTTTTCTTATCTTCTTTGGCTTTTTCGTAGTCACTCTTCCAATCCTCAAGCGAAGGGAGGAAGTATGCCTCGACACCGAAAATGGGCTTAAACTCCCTACCACTCTCTCTCATTTTTTTTGCATGCATAACCTGATGCGGGAGTCCATTCATGTTGCCGTGGTCTGTCAATGCGAGGGCTGTCATTCCGTTTTTATAGGCGAAGTCCATATGCTCCTGCGGATAGCCGATGGCATCAAAAATAGATCCAGCAACAGAGTGGGCATGGAGACCGACGAAAGGAATTTTACTCATTATTATTCATCCTGTGTGTTTTATTAAATTACCTATACAGTATACCACAACATAACATGCCGTGTCAAGAGAAAATTATAGTTTGTCTAGAAATCTATCAGCGATATCTATCACCCTCTTTCTGTCGGAAGGGGAAAGGTCAAGATTGAACAAGTCGTAACGAAGCTTTCCGGCTGCTGCGCGTATCAAATCCAATTTGTTCTCTGGTGTCCCCTCTTTATGTCTAGCTAAAATATCCTGCATTTCTCTGTTTGCTCTTTGTGACTCAAGGTGGTCATTTTCGATCCTCAAATGCATGTTCTCGATGTGCAAAAGTAAATCCTTCTTGGTCTTTCTACTCAATTCACTCTTTTTCATTATCTATACTCTCCTTTTATCAAGCCTGATTCTGTGTTAAAAAATTACCGTTAATGTCGAAATAATATTATGCGCTGCATGGGCTAACATGGGTGCCACAATGCTGTTGGTTCTCTTTCTCAGATACCCAAACAAGACACCTAGCGGGAATACCGTGATAATGTGTATGAGATCTAGGTGTGCCAGTGCGAAGAGGATCGATGTGAGTGCCCAAGCAAAATTGCTTGAAACTAACTTCTCGGAAACTCTCCACAAGATTCCTCTAAAAATTATTTCTTCGGCAACGGGTGCGATGATGCACACAGTAACGACAATTGAAATAAACATTGGACCAACTGGTTCGGAGAGAATTTTATTTATTGTGTCTAGCCCCTCCGGTGTGTTCCTCGGAAATGCCCTTATTAATAAATTTAAAAATTGTGTTGCGAGAAAGCCAATAACAATTACCAAAATAACCGACAGGGTTAAGTCTACAGACTTGGTTTTTCTCAATGCGAAAGTATTGATGATTGCCTCTATCATCCATCTAAATAACTTATTCATCATCAACTCCTATTTCGTTCCACTCGTGATACTTCATAAATATTGGGTGAGGTCTTTTGACTAATTTTCTATCTTCGGATCCCAAGTAATTGCAATAGCCATCCCAAGAATCTAGGTTGTGATACCACGGGACTTCAACTTTGTTTTCTATATCTATTATAACAGGTTTAAAGATTTTGTCAAGAGAAAAATGCCTCGCAGAATATCTTTCTTCTTTTGGCAGCTTCTCCCTGGGGAATATTCCATCTTCCATAACCCTTGAATTATATTGCCCGGTTCCCTTACGGATCTCCTTGCGACATGCCACGAAGTCATCCTTATCGAATGTGAATCCGAGATACTCACCATCCTGTACGGTCTTACCGTTGTGACTCAACATAAAAGAACTATCGCTTGAGATGGTCTTTCTGTGCTTTCTAATAACTTCTGGATCATAAACTCCATATGGAAAGGCTACATAGTTTCTTTTTGGTATCACCCACTTGCTTAGGCGCGCTGAAATCTCAAATGCAGTGACTGCCCCGTGAAGAACCGACCAAGCCAAGCAGTCTCGCTTTCCTATGTCTTTGGCTCTTACTGGAACATAATAGATTGGTATTTGTTTTCTAGTCTGCGACGGATAGGGATCGAGACCTCGACCAATCCAAACAGGATCCTGCACCCATTCTCCCAACCTATGTCTGATAAGAGGTGTCATGTCGTCATTGGCTACAATCCATATTGTTTCGCAGCCTGCCCAAGCACACTCAAAGACTGCTCTCTCAACTGCAAGGTAGTCTGGTGCGATAGGCATTAGTGAATCATGCCAGTCCATTTTAAAATCAAGGGGTTGTCCCGCTACAGGAACAATCCCTGCTAAGTGAAAAGAACTCAATTATCTTCCTATAGATTTTTTAATTTGTCGCCCAAAGATTTAATGGTGGTAGGTTCTTTGGTGTATCGTTTGCTTAATGATGAATCAGAAAAATCACTGTTCACCTGTGATGCTGCATGTTGAAGGCAATTGTCTTTCTCTTGAGGAGTCAGAGTGTTATCCAAGTCGTCAAGCTGATGATATGTCACATCGCTTCTTGATTTAAAATAATAATCCCAAACGGATTCGGCTTCATCACTAACATTGATTCTATCCGGTGTCAACCCAGAACCATTCAGCGTAGCAAACTCAATGGCGATGTCATACAGCAACGGACCCCAACCAGATTGAGCCTCTGTTTCTACCACCCTCCAAGCATTATCACAAGGACCATAAGTGCTAGATTTTATACCAGCTTTGTCCATCATATGTTTATCCATACTGGTCGGCTCTCTATTGGTAATTATAACATTGCCCTCTGGATTTTCTGCATAATTGTCAGGATTGTCTGCATCTGCATAGTAAATTTCAACTGATCTTCCTCCAGACTTGATTGCCACCACTACATTATCAGGAAGGCTGTCCCATGTTTTCATGCCTTCCTTTAGATATCCTCGCCAATTTTCAAGTAGGAATTTCATATTTTATCTTTCTCACAAATGTTCTGTGTTCCGTATTCTTGTTCACCACTCTCACCACAACTAATTCTATCAGCAATATATTTATATTCTTCTTCTCT
>Ga0233415_10000077_pt1 | contig 43504 bp, 64 predicted proteins | sample Na_anoxic_12_MG_FD_188631 | JGI IMG/M metagenome (GOLD analysis project Ga0233415, IMG submission 188631) | Seawater microbial communities from Saanich Inlet, British Columbia, Canada - Na_anoxic_12_MG | ecosystem: Environmental > Aquatic > Marine > Inlet | place: Canada: British Columbia...
AGCCCCTCTTGATAAAATGATTGAATCAATTATTAGAAAATATGGATTATATAGAAAGGGTGAAACGTTTGAAGACCTTCACTCAGACACCCTTTCTTTCCTAATCACAAAAGCTGATAAATTTGCAGCTTCTAAAGGTAAAAAGGCATACTCTTATTATGGGACAATATGTAAGAATTATATATTAGGGTTATTAATTAATGACACTAAGAGAGGTAAACAATTATATTCTTACGAGGATATGAGTAGTGAATTAGAAAAGAGAGAAGACTTTCAATACGAGTTGACTGATACTGAGTTTACAATGGAGAAATTTATTAGTAAATTAATAGAAAGTGTTAGAGATGAGTTAAACGGTGATAGTGTAATTGGTAAGAAAAAATTAAATGAAAACGAAGAAAAAGTTGGTTTTGGTTTAATTGATATTCTTAAAGACTGGGAAGTTACTTTAGACTCAATGAGTGGAGGTACAAAATTTAATAAAAACTCTTTTTTAGAGAGTATGAGAAACTATACTGGTTTAAATACTAAAGACATTAGATTAGCCATGAAAAGGTATAAATCATTATACGGTATAATAAAATTAGATGGTTTAGAGAATGGTATTGATTAAAAACTATTTTTTTTGATATTTATATTAAAAGTGAATTATGCCCCGTAAGAAAAAACAACAAATAAAGACAAATAATAATGATAGTCTAGAAGGACTTCTACAAGAGACTTATAATGACGCATGTGCTAACATCTCAGATGCCCAAAAGAATATTAATATTATGGATAAATCAGCCGAACCAGAAGATGTCGATGATTTAACTAAAATAGCAAAAGGTAAAAACGACTCCCTTAAAATTAAGGAATCAGCAATTAAAATAAAATTAGAAATAGCAAAATTGCAAAGTGATATCATTAAACACAGTGGTAATGCTAGTGACGCTATTAATGAGAAAAGTGGTGGTAAAGTATCAATGAGTGATTTTAAAGCTGTCAGAAAAATGATTGATGATGCAGCTAATGAAGATAATGTAGATGATATAGATTAATAATATGGCAACAATTGTAAACCAAAAAAATGAGGTATTTTCTAATATTACAGCACTAAACGTAGTTAATGATGATGTACCTAAATTGCCAGAATTTAATTCAGAAGATACTATTAATAATGAAACAAACTCATCCGATTTTTTAGTAGGTTTAATTAAAGCTTTAGAAGGTGCTGAAAAATTAAAAGATATTGTAGTTGATACCATAGTTTATAAATTACCAGAAATTGAAAGTTTAATTAAGGAAGGACTTAAACAAGAACTAAAGGAATGTGTAGCTTGTAGTATTAACCCAGCAATACCAGACTGGTTTCAAAATGGGGGTTCTGGTGTTGTCATGAAAGTTACTGATATAGATTTCTTTGGTATGATGAAAACTAATCCAGATAGCGTAACGGGTGGACTTATTTATACCGATATAACTTCCGAGGTATATAGTAAAGATTTTAACACCTACCTCTATTACTCTATCCAAGCCCCAACAACACAAAACCCATGGGGTAACTCAATGATTGGTACGGACGTACTAGAAACAGAGTTTCAAGAAGTTGGGGTCAACAACAATAACGTACTTAAGTTTACCACTAGTGCTGCTTACAGTAATAAAAAATTAACAGAATTCAATAATGATTTTATTGATACACTAACACTTTTCGGTGAACCAAATAGTGTTGACTCCGCAACCTTCATAAGTTTAATACTTGAACAGCTATTCGGCTCTATTGGTTCAACATCAAGTTCATCATCAAGTTCATCATCAAGTTCATCATTGAGTAGTAGTACAACTAAATCCACTAAAGAAGTGAAGGATAAAGTGGAGATTGAAGAAATACTTGATTGTATTATTAATTCTGAAGATGATAACATAACTGATAATTTCTTTGAGTTCGATAACCCAACATTAGGTAGACTAAGCCAAATAAGTAATGATAGAGCAAAGGGGATTAGAAGAATAGAATGTTGCGAGGATGTAGAAAATGGGATAAGTGAAAGATTAGCAATTGATGTTTACAACACAATTAAATCCGCAACAACTAAACAAGCAGAACTTGAAGCCGTAAGTAATGGTCTTAGTGATATTGCAGATAGCCAAGCAGACGGAACTATGAACCCAGAAGACAAAACAACGATTAAAAGTAATTTCTTCAAGGACATTATAAATTCACTTGTTAGAATTGTTATGACTGTTATAATTTCACCAAAATTCATTACACTATTTGCGATAAACCACCAGATAATCTATGGTCAAGGTAGTAGTTACTCTAACGCTAAAGATTTTATTTCTAAAAACAGAAAGTTAATGAAAGATATTTCTAAAGTTATTCTAAAAATAATATTAGAAATATTACTAAAAATAGCTTTATATCAACTTAGTTTAAAACTTGCACAAAAATTTGCCGCTGATGAAATAGAAAAAGGTAAACTTTATTTAAGTAGAATAACAAACGCTATTGGTGTTGACCCAGAAATTTTGAAATTGATAGCAGAATTATAAAAAGATAAAAATATGTTAGATTGTAAACCAGATGAAAAAGGTGCAGACGTTGAGGCTGACTTAACCTCAATGAGTAGTGTACTTAAAATAATATTAGCCGCTTTTAAAATTGGCGGTAAACCAAGTCCTTCTCTACCGCTACCGATTGGTGCAGCGGCAGCTTATTTAAAACCAGGTATGAGTCCTAGAAATATAGCCGCAAGACAAATGGCTGCTGCTGAATCTATAGGTTTACCCATGGGTAATGTGTTTGCTGACGGACCAAATAAAGACGCTCAAGCAATGTTATCAAATGCAAAAGAATTACACAATGAAATACAAAACAACATGTCTATTTCAGCTTATGGTCTCCCTGGCGCTTCACAACATGTTGGAAGTGGTTCAGCTGGACCAATTCCAGTTGTTATTACATCGACAAATCCCGTACCGTATGAGATTAAAGGTAGTGCAAACTAGTACATTTTAAAAAACATAGTTATGAATGAATATACAGATAAAACAAATAATGAAATACTTTCCGATATTAAACAAATGGAATTTGATTATAAATCCTTAAAATCTAAGATACTTAAGGACTATGACGAACTTATAGCTATGGAAAAATCATTTGCTATAGCACATAAGATAATAAATGAAAGATTAAAAAGAAGTGAATGAGTTTAAATGGTAAATTTTCAAGTGGAAAGGCTAGTAGTTTTAATAAATCTAGTCCATTTAAGACCTTTCAACTAGGTGTTGTCATAGCGGTAGGAAAAGTGCCCGTGAATAAAGATGATAAAGGAGCTGCTAATAGAGATAGAAGATTTAATGCAGATACTCACGCTATTAGAGTTAGAATAGTTGGCTCTAAATACGATAATGCGTTAACAGATTCTGAATTACCAAATTGTTTACCATTTATGCCAAGACATATTAACTTTGTACCAAAAGTTAATGAAGTCGTTATGGTTATGGTTATGAGTGAAGATGAAAAGTTTGGGGATAGATGGTATACGGGACCAGTAATCTCATCAGATGATAAATTAAATAAAGATACTATCGATGGTACCGCAATGTCAAACATGGCAAATGGTATTACAGAATCAAGTGCAGACATTAGTTTTAATCCCTTAGCTAATGGTGTTTATGAGAATCCACAAAATGTAGTTCTTGAGGGTAGAGACAATACCGATATAATTCAAAGAAGTGGTGAAGTACTTATAAGAGCTGGTAAGTTCGTCAAAAATAACCCATTACTGTTTAACGCTACAAATCCAGCTTACTTCCAATTAAAACATAATGTAATAATTAAAGGTGATTTATCACCAACAACAATAGATGAAACCGAGTACGGTTCAGTAAGTAATATAGTAGCCAATAAAATTAACTTATTAACTTACGGAACACCCACAGCGAACAATGAAACATTTAGTCTAACCAATGTTAATAAAGATACAAAAATTGCTGATTATATTACTAATGATGAGTTACTTAAAATTATCAATACAGCACATCCAGCAGTATTTGGTGATACACTTGTTGAATATTTAAAGTTATTTAGAAATGCATTAATTCAACACGTACATAATGGTAACGGTAATGAAGCAACTGATAGAACAGATAGGGGTACTTTGGCCGTTAACAATTTTATAAGTAAAGCTGAGGAATTAGAAAAAAAGATGTTATCTGATAATATACGAATTAATTGATATTACCAGATATTTATTAATAAAGGTAAAATGGTAGTACGTACATATTTTGATAGAAACACAACAATAATTCACCAAAGGAATACTAATGTAGGGTTAAACCCAATATTTGAATTGTATTATGGTGGTTCTGAAGCTGCTAATTCGTACACAAGACTATTGTTTCAATTTGACGAAACCAAGTTAAAGGATTTATATACTGGTGGAACTTATACTGATTTAACTAAATTAACACATACACTTAGAATGACCAATACTGGTGCGCTTGATACTGAGTTACTTGGAACGAACACTTGTGCTGGAAAAGAAAGAGCTTGTTCATTCGACCTTATAGTCTTTCCCATAGACCAAGATTGGGATGAAGGTAATGGATATGATTATGGTGATTGCACTTTTATTGGTGAGGGTTCACAATCGTTATGTCCAGCTAACTGGTTTGAGTCTGAAACAATTACACCTTGGTCTAATGGGGGTGGTGTTTATTCTGGCTCTCCAACCATATTAGCGACTCAACATTTCGAACAAGGTAATGAGAATATTGAAATTGATATTACCAACATAGTTAATGGTTACTTAACGGGTGACACTAATTATGGTTTAGGTCTTGCATTTACACCAACACTAGAAGCTACTGAAACTACGAATCATCAATATGTTGGGTTCTTCACTAGACATACACAAACATTCTATGAACCACTTGTGGAGAGTATTTATAATTGTCATATAAAAGATGATAGAGCAGATTTTTATCTAGATAAGGATAATAAGCTTTATTTATATGTTAATTTAGGTGGAACACCAACTAATTTAGACTCTAACCCTAGTGTGGTTATTACAGATGGTAATGGAGATATATTCTCAGCAATAACATCTAGTGCCGTTACTCATGTTACAAAGGGTATTTATTGCGTTGAATTAAACGTACCAACAACAACAAATAATGAAGATTGTATTCAATTTACAGATACATGGTCTGGAATAACTATTAATGGTGTCGTTAGACCAGATATTGAATTAGACTTTATTCTTAAGGATAGTTCTGGATATTATAATATAGGTGATAATGACACCCTTCCAAAGAAAGTTGGTTTAAGTGTTACTGGTATAAGAAGAGATGAGAGAATACATAGAGGTGATATAAGAAAGGTTATAGTGTCAGCTAGAATTCCATATACAATTGAACAAAAACAAACAATAGATAAACTTAAATACCGTCTATATGTTAAAGAAGGTAGAAATGAATATACTGTTATTGACTTCCAAGACATAGAAATGGCAAATAATCATAATTATTTTCTTTTAGATAGTGAAAGTCTTGTGCCTGGTACGTATTACCTAGATGTTAAGGTTGAATCTAATTTAGAAGTAACAACACTTAAAGATATTCTAAGTTTTGATATAGTAAGTGAAAGTAACCTTAGAATTAGTCAATAAAAATAAAATATTATGAGAAGATTTGATAAAGATAAGAATATAGAAAAAGCTAATATATTAACTGAACAAAGATATATAGAATCCAAAGGATTATTAAAAGAAAATAGTGACACATATTTCGAATCACTTGCGGAAACCTTAGATGCGGTTAGAGATAAGGCAACTAGTATGGGTTTAGAATTAGATGAAGAAGATATATGGGCACATTTTGGTACGGGTGGAATACCCTATGGTTCAACAAAATCAGCAACGATACCTCTATTAAAAGATAATAACCCAATTTTAAATAAAAGGGGTAAGGTAGCAAATATGGCAATTCGTGTTTCGATATACAGAATGGATTCTGGTAGATATGAATTAACACAATATAAAACTTGGTAATAAGGTAATATAATATTATGAGAAGATTTGATAAAGATAAGAATATAGAAAAGGTTAATATATTAACTGAACAAAGATATATAGAATCCAAAGGATTATTAAAAGAAGATGTCACATCAGATAAAGAAATTGATTTAGCTAACTCAAATGATACAGATTATAATATCTGTGATGATATGAGTAGTAACACTAAGGAAGAATTAATCGATTTACTTAATAATACTAAAATCACACCAGAAGATAGAGTTAAGATACAATCTTTATTAGATGAATTAACAAGTACTAATAAAAGATTAAGCAATGACGGTGATAACGTAAATCTAATCCAACATAAGATTGGTTCAACACTCTGTAGATAATCACTAATTAAATAATAAGTTATACAGGTTAATTAAATTAATGGGGTTTGCGTTGCAAGTCCCATTTTTTTGTGATATATTTATAGTATACGAGTATAGAAAGACTACAACAAGAACATGATGATACTATAGTAATGGCCAAGACTGTTTTAAGTACCATTTTAAAGGATATTAAGGACATACCTAATGATACTGACCCAGGAAAAAAGATAAGGTCTAACAAGAAAGCTATTGGAGCTTTAAATCGTATGGTTAATCGTTTATAAAAGTATATAACACAAAAAAGCCCTCACTAAGTGAAGGCTTTTAAGTTTATATAAGATTATATTTCTATTATCTAAGTTCTGCAATGTTAAAAGTAGGTACTCCGTCAACTCTAACATGGCCGTAAAACCTGTTGTTGACAACTTTCTTCGCATATCTTGTCATAATCCCCTTCACTGGTGCGAAGTTAAATGGATTGTACATTGTAGGCGTTAATTGCATTGGCACGTATGGTGCGTAGATATATCCTGTGTCTAATAAAGATTTACCTTTGTGACCGATAATCATAGAATATGACGGTGCATAAGGGTCTCTGTAAACTTGGTATCTTCCAGAAAGAGAACCAACTCTTTCAATTCCCATGTTATATTGGTCTTGCTCTGGAGCAGCATCAGATACGTGGAAGTATTCTAAGTCATCCATAACAGCTGAAATTTCAGAAGAAACTACGATGAAGTTTGCACCACCTCTTAGTGTACTTTTGTGAATTTGAGCAGAAACTTGATTCACTTTTGTGATTAAAGTTTGGTTCCAATCTTTTTGTGTATAAGGACTAGCAGCAGAAGAAGCTTTTCTCCATCCGTTATAATCCCATCTAAGAGTCCAAGCAGCAGCTTTTCTAATATCTCTAAGAATCTCTCTATCGATTTCAGCAGCAACTTGCTCAGAAAGCATAGCAGTTAATTCAGCTTCAGCATCAATGTTGTGGAATGCACTAACATCTTGCGCTAATTCTGGAGACCATGTAGCTCTTAATTTTCTTTCTTCAACAGCAACAACAACTTCGTCTAATTTGAAAGATACTTCTCCCATTTCAGTCTCAAGTTCTAATGAAGCATATTGCGTCCAAGATACAGAGAAGTCAGCTTGTGTATAAGCAGATTGTGTTGCATCCATAATTGCACCTACATAACCATCATAAGTCGCAGTACCACCATTAGCAGAAACTGGATGAGTTAAATCAAGTTCAATATATAAATCACCAGCAGCATCACAAATGTCATCATATTCAACAATACCTTTTCCGTATTTTTGAGTTACAAGTCTCATTGGAACTTCAGCAGCAGCAGCAATAATAGTTTCACCATCTTGGTCTAATAACGCATTATCAGAAGTAGCTTTTAAAGAAGCTAAGAAAGCTTCAGTATCCATTTCGTTACCATCTGGTCCCGTTAATCTACCTTTATCTCTACCAGCACCAAAACCAGTTACTTTAATGATAGCACTTCTAAGAGAACCATCAGTAGCAGTAGGTAAATCAGCTAATTCAGTAGCAACAGTAAATTGACCATCAGCACCTAACGTTTGTAACGCAAGAACTGGGTTAGTAAAAATAGTTACAGTACCTTTAGAATTGTCAAACATACCATCATTGTAAAATAAATCATAAAGAGATTTAGCTTTCATTGAAGTTGCAGCACAGTTTCCAGCTACATCAACGCAATCTGGTAAACCTTCAGCAGCCATAGATGTATGAGCAGAAAAAGTTCCACCATCAACATAAGGGTCACCAGCAGCTCCAGAACCATCAACTCTATTAGAAGTTTGAGGAACGAAGAAGAATAACTTCCCGATTGGCATATTCATAGCTTGTACTGATACGATATCATTAGCTAATAATTTACTGAATACTCTCCTTACGATAGGGAATACTACAGTTTCGAAAGAACCAGAAGACGATGCATCTGTACTTTCAGTTAATAAAGAAGACGCTTGGTTCTCAAATAATTGAGCAACGTTTTCTTTAACGTGACCTTTAAGTCCTTCTAAGAACCCTAAAGAATCCCATTTTGTTTGGGTTTGTTTACGAATAGCCTTCATGTGGTTTAATCCGATGTTTCCAACTTGCCCAGAATTTAATAAATGTGACATAATTTTTATTTTTTTTTATTTTTATTTATTTTTATTATTATTTATTATCGACTCTTTTCATAAGGTCCATAATTCTTGAAGTTTCTTTATCAACATAAGCAGTACTTTCGTTTAATTGCTTAGAAGAGCTAGATGTTACTTCTTTATTCATTTTATTTCCAATTGATTCGTTCATTGGTTTTCTTGAACCTAATTCACTTGCAATTGTTTTATATAACTTTTTCGATTCCTTAAGAGTTGAAACTTCATTATCAAATCTATTAAAGATTCCTTCTTTTTCATCTCTTGTAGTGGAATGTTCCATAAATAACTTAGTTGTATAAGTTAAATTAGAATTAAAAACTACTGTCTCCGCTAACATTGTTCTAAATTGCTTAAGTGCTTTCTTGTACTCGCCATTCTTAGCCTTAAGGTCTTTAGCCTCTGTTAATAGAGTATTATATTTTTTGTTAGATTCGTTAACTGCTGTTACATTAGGAGCTTTAACATTGTTTGCATCAGCACCAGCACCTTGAATTTCAGTTTGAACATTAGCAACAATACGTTTCTTACCAACTTGTATCTTTTCAGATACTTTATCACCTTCAGCAACTCCATCTTCTTCAGTTAAATCATTTTCATTACAGTCTTCGTCAACTTCTTTTTCATTCATTACCATTTGACCTTCACCCTTACCGTGCGCTTGGTCTTCTTCAAATCCACCTTCTAAGTTATCACCAGCCCAGTTATCATCTTTTTTGTTTCCTACTGGAGCAGTAACATCATCAATGTCTCCTGTTTGTAAAGTATTTTCATCTAACGCTATTTCATACACAACATTTTCTTCATCTTCTTCGTCACCGATTGCATCTAAATCAACTTCTCCATCTACAGCATCAACTGCATCTAAATCCATATCATCATCTACATCGTCAATGTCCATATCAACATCTAAATCAACTTCTCCATCTACAGCATCAACTGCATCTAAATCCATTTCTATATCATCTGAATAATCATCCTCCACTTCTGGAGTACTCTCGCCAGTTTTTATTACAAACTCGCCTGGTTCATTAACTGTAAGTTTTACCTCACCAGCTTCGTCATCGACTACTACTTCGATTTCATCATCACCAGTTAACTTTTTGTAAACTGAGATAACGTCTTCATCAGATGCCATCGTCATATCCATCTCAACTTCATCGTCTGATGCTACCGCATCCATTCCAGATTCGTAATCACCTTCAAGGTCACCACCTATTTCTAAGTCTTCGATTTCTTTATCACCAGTTAGTTCAGCATTTAAATCAAGTTCCATATCATCTCCTTCTGGAGCTTCTACTTCTTCTGGTTCTTCTGCATCCATATCATCTCCTTCTGGAGCTTCCATTTCTTCTGGTTCTACTGCCTCAACATCCTCTTCTGTATAATCTTCTTTTAAAGATTCTTTCACTAATTCGTCAATTTCTTCTTTCGCAACGGAACGAAGTATTTCTTTCGAGTTGGCATTTAGAGCTTCCTGGATTCTTTTCGCATCCATTATTGCTTCTTCTAAAATTGATTTTTTTTTATCAGCCATTTTTTTAAATATTAATTTATATTTTTATGTAAGCGGATGAATATTTATTTCCGCTTGTTAATAAATATATCTTTTTTATATAAAAAGACATTTTTTTTTATTTTTTTTTAATCTAACAAAAATTTATTAATCTTATCGACCAATAGATTTTTATTTTCATCAATAGATTCTGTAAATTGTTTTGCTTCCTTATGGTCTTTAAACATCCAAGAGCCAGGTGTACTTGGGGACGTTACAACGTCCCAACAAATCAACTCAAAATCATCTTGAACAATGTTCTGTCCATTTACCTCTTTAAGTGAGCCAACCCCCCTTGAAGAAACACCAATCATAATATTATTTCTAACTAAGTTAGCAACCTCATCACCCTTACAAGAAATTATACCTTGATTAACGTATCCTGGTGACATAAGAATTTCCATCTTACCCATGAGCGTTTTATTCTCCCACCATGTTTCAATAATGTTATGTGATATTCTATCACCAGCAATAATAGAAGATTCTGGGTGGTCTAATTCGCCTAATGCTCTTCTCTCTTTAATAAGTTGTTGATAGTTGTTGTTTTCTCTTACAAGAATATCTTTAGGGTAGATTCTCCCATTCCTGTTTTGAACTCCCCACTTCTGTAATACTACATAAAGTACCAATGGGTCAGCGATAACTTGTGAACCGCTGTTAATCTTTTTAATCTCGTTTACAAAGTCTTTGTTTCTTTCGTCACTTGGGTTAACAAAACCAGCGTCTTGTTCGATAAGATATCCGAATCCTGTTTGACCTGGTTTAATTATTTTTATTTCATCTGACATATTAATAGTTTATAGTTATAAATATATCAGATAGCATAAAAAACCCAGAAACAATGTTCTGGGTTTAATTAATTAATTTTTACCTCTATAGTAATCAAAGAATATTTGATTATCAAATACATTACAAACTATATCATTTAGTATTTGATTTAAGGATTTCTCTATCTCTTTCTCTTGTATTTTTAAACGGTGTTTTTGATAAAAAGTTATTTCACAATTCATATAACTTCTCTTACCGTATATTATTCCAGACTCCCTCATATCGAAATCCACAATACTTCTTTCGGGATTAAATAGCTCAGAATCTAGATTATCATGTAATTCTTTTTTTATTCTTTTGGTTAGTTTTTTAATTACTGAACTGTAATTAACACCCTCTTTATTTAAGGGGTCAGCCCAAGCCGAAATACTTACATAAATTGCCTTTGGATTCTTGTTATCAACAGTACCAGTGACTATGTTGTAATTCGTGTGATTCTTTACCATTAATTGTTTTCCTTTCTTAGTTATCATATTAATCTTTTTTTTATTAAATGTAAATAAAAAAAATGAGAAAGTCAAATATATATTTTTACTTCTCAACCCAATCTTCTAAAGATTTAATTGTTGTAGATAAAAGCATGATAACAGCTCTATATGGGTTCACGTTTGAAGCTGGTCTTATATCCCCAAAATAACCCTTACCATCTAATTTAGTTTGTATTTGTTATTAACTTTTAAATAACGCTATGAATATTCCGAAACCTACCTGAACCACTGTCCATACAGTTATAGCTACAGTTTTAAAAACATTTAACGAAGCTACATCTTTTTTAATTTCTTTTAGTGTATTAGGACTAGCTATATCGTCCATATAACGCTTCCACTTACCTATTGCTTCCAAGTCCCTTTCTATCGTATCTACCTTACCTAGTTTTAGGTTAATCTCATTAAGGGTCTCTTGAATCTTCTCATCATTATCATTCAACCTTTCTAGTTCAGCCAATACTAATTTAGAATACTCATTCCACCCATTCTGTGGGACTCCTTCCTTACTCATTTCCATTTCTATAAGTTTGTTAAATCTATGTGCATACCAACCATCTTGATTGGCTCACCATTATTATTCCATTCTATAACCTTTCCCCTACAAAGTATTTTAACTTCATGTCCATTTTTATGTTTATATCTAGCCACAATTCTAAATGGATAATCACCATTACTATCGATATGTTTTTTTAATTCACAGTTCATCTTATCCAAATCATCATTTAACATTAAATCATTCCAGGTTTCTGGGGTATTAGGTAACTCATGGTCTTTGTACCCTAGTTGAAGTTTGTAGTTAGGGCTTAAGAACGCTGTACCATGTTCCATATCCCATTCCCATAACCCATCAGAACTTGCTTCAAGTATAGCCTCTAAAGTGTCTTTTCTTCTGAATACAGAAGTGTCTCTAATAGTTAACTGTTCCACTAAAACTTTTAATTTATTTATGTTTTCTGATTTAGATAACATATTACATTAAATCTTCTTTTAAATCTAATATTTTAAATATGTCTTTATCAAAACTTTCTTTAATATATTTTCTATTTAATAAATTATCTTTAACGGACAGTAAACTTTCTTTTAAATCAGTGTTAGCGTCTTTAAGTTTATCGTTAACTAATACTAAACATTCTTTAACTGTTTTTGAAAATAAAGCAATATTATATGTTTCATTATTTTCTATAATTACCTTAAGTGTATCTATTTGTGATTCCGTTAAGTCACTATACTTCTCATTGAATCTATCAACAACTAAAGGTGCAAATATTTTATTAGATATACCAACACCCTCATTAACTTGTCTATATACATTTGATTTAACATACTCTATAGTTTCGTTTAATGAATCAACAAACTTATTGATATTCTTAGAGAAAATCATATTAGTAATATTCTCATGTAGTTTATCGTTTACATAAGACTCTTTAACGGTTCTGCCGTTAGCTAACTTAAATAAAGTAGTATTAGCTTCTAATATATCTTGTCTATCATACGACTTTAATAAATCGATATTTCTCTTTATCTTTTCACTAGCTTTAAATTGGTTATCCTCCGTCAATGATTCGATTGATGTGTATATATTGAATTGAGTTTTTAATATCTCATTTTCCTTAATCATTTTTAAATAGTTCTTAAAGGCATCTCTCTTATCAGCATTCTTAGAGCCCATAGATTCTGATAACATTGTATTAAAAACATTTTTAATTTTACCGAAATTTCTCATAGTTAAATCTTTTATAATAATAAATATCTATTTTATAGATAAAACACTCAATCATCAATCATTTTATCGATGTCATTAATCATATCATTAATATTTTCATTAATTTTTATGTTCTTATCCACTATCTTAACCCTTTCATTCATAATCTCCTTTTCCTTTGGTTTAATAGAAGTTATTAACTTATCGTAATAGTTTCCTTGGTACTTATTAATTTTCTTATTAATTTTATCTTTACTTTCAGTAATTAAGTTTTCAGTTCTCTTAATTGACTCTTCAGTAGCTTCTGGTTCATCACCACCGAAGCCTTCATCACCACCTTCATCATCACCGAAGCCTTCATCACCACCTTCACCGAAGCCTTCATCACCACCTTCACCGAAGTCAAGACCACCGCCTCCACCACCGAAGCCGCCTCCACCGCCTCCACCACCGAAGCCTTCATCACCACCTTCATCACCACCTTCATCACCACCACCAGACTCACCTTCTTGAGCAACCTTAATATCACCATATATCCTATCAACCTCATCGAATGTACCAGTATGTTTAATAACCGATGATGTTTTTTCTAATTCAGAAGAAGCAGCTTTCTCCATTCTCTGTTCAAGTAAATCTTGTTTAATTTCATCATCAGCCCATCCAAGAATTTCTCTTTTTGCCCTAGTCATAGACATAACACCGAATCCATTACCAGAGTCACTAACAGCATCTTTAAAAAGTGTAACCTTAGCTTGTAAATGTTCAACTTTAAGCATCTCTGCTTGTGTAGATGGATTATTAAGTGCAAGTGTAAAATTATCTAATTCTTCATCAAGACCTAAAAGGAATAAGTGTAAGATAGCAATCTTATTTAATTCCATTATCATAGCTTGTTGGATTCTATTAATTGTTCTAGTGAATCTAATATCCTGTAAAGCTAAATTCTTACCCTCGCCCATAGCATCTTCATACCCTAAGAAAGACTTAGGTACCCTTAATGCTGTAAATAATTTCTTTTGTAAATATTCGATATCTGCAATTTGGTCAAGATTAGACGCTCCAGCAAGAACATCAATTGGATTAGGAGCATCTTCACTTCTAACTGGAATAAAGAAATCCTGGTCATTCGCCATTTGATTATATTGTAAATCTATTTGACCAGTTTGTGGGTCAACAACAGGACTTCTCTTAAACCTATTTGCAATATCATCTACATAAGACGGTACATCTTCATCATCGATATTACCAACATAGATTTTATATACCTTTCTTTCTGGAGCTCTTGTAACCCTATAAATAAGCATTGCATCTTCAGAAAGTATTAATTGTTTCCATATTCTCCTAGCTTTCTCTAATACTGAAGTTCCATAAGGAAGTCTCCTATCATCACCTAGAAGTCTAAAGTGTGCAATTTGCCATGAATTAAACTCAAGGTCTCTACCTCTCCATATAAACTTAACCTTTGGGTCATCCGCTTCTTCTCCACCAATCGGAGTAGAACCACCGCCATTAACCATTCTAGAATATAAATCACCCTCTCTTCTCTCAATCTCAAAGTTAGGCATTTGTCTTCCACCAATTACTCCAGCCTTATCATCAATATTAAGAAATACGAAGTTATCACCATACTTACAGGTATTTCTAACCCACATTGGAAGTGACGTATGTATGTCAAGTCTATTAAAGAATAAATCCTCTAGAATTGTCTTAACCCTCTTAGATTCTGAATAAATATTAAGAACTCTACCCTTTTCGTTTATTGTTGAGGATTCCTCCATCATAATATCTAAAGCAGCTGAAATCTCTGGATAACCCTCCATAGCCTCAAAATCACTATATGAACCAATACGAGTTGTTTCATAATGAATTGCCTTTTGAAACATTTCATTATCAACCTTTCTCCATTGCCCACCAAGATACTTATTTTGTTGGGCCTGTAATTTAGCCTGGTTGAATTCCTCCTTATTTTGTGTTTTTAATAATGTATCATTACCAATAGAATACCTATTAGTTTTAGACTTAGGTGCGTTGACACCATCTGGTCCAAATATATTGTTTAATCTTTGAAATATTGTTAAATTTTTCTTAGCCATTTCTTTTACTTTTTATTATAGTTATAATTATAATGAATTTATACTAAAATTAAATACTTACTTCACATAATCACATTGTGCATAAGCTGTTCTTACTGCTTGACCAGTAATAACTACAATCACATAACTATATGTTGATATAAAATCATCCCCTTGAGACCCAATTGGAGTTGTACAGTAATAATTACCAACCCCGCCAGAACTCTTAGCTTTTTTCTTAACACTAGTATCTGGACACCATTTATATAGTTTACCACCCTTTTGAAACCCTTGTTTCCTACCACATTTTTTACATCTTTCTAACCCCATATTATCTTGTTCCACTAAATAGCCATAAATATTCACCTTTTGGGTCTTGCATGTTCTTAGACACCCCTGGTTTAAATTTAGGTTTTGGATGTGCTTTCTTACCTCTATTCTTTTGAGACACGAAACCAGTACCACTTGTATCGTTATTTAATTCACCACCAACCTTCCAAGCTGATAGTATTGCTTTAGTTTGATTCTCTAACTTCTTTAAATTTTTAAATGAATGTTCAAGAGTCCATAATGGCATTGCAAATGCCATAAGTAAATCATCATGATAACCTTCCATATGGTCTGGTCTACCATTTTTATAAATAAACGTCTTCATTTCAGATGTAGTTCTTATGGACCTAATCTTAATACCATCCGTTCTAATCATATATTCTAAATGAGCAATCATTGGAAGTCTAACACCGTTAGCGTTAAATCCAGGTATTTTACTATCCTTAGTGTGGTGTTCTAATTGCCCTTTCTTACTATTAAGAATCTTACCCCTAGGTTCGTCATAGTGTAAGAATTTATAACCTAACTCAATTAACTTAAGTACTGTTGAAACACCCATACCACCTGTGATATCAACCACAGTATAAGACTCATATAAATTACCATATTCATAAACTATCTCACCTAGTAAATCTGGCTGTACCTTTCCTTGGTACTCCATAACCTGTTCCATAGTTGTAAAATCAATTATTACTATTGTGGATGAATCTTCACCATCACCCCTAGCTACATCGACCCCCATTATATATTGGTGACCTTCTTCTGGTTGTTTCCATATCCAGTATTCTTGTTCAAGGCCAGAAGTCCACTTAGGGTCTTGAACGTTGTTTTCTTCTTGATAAACAATATCCTCATCCTTTATTACGTTACCCCCAGAACCAAGGAATGATACGTCAAGCTCTTGTGCAATCTTTCTTGTATTATTATTAAGAGTCATACACATATCTTCATACCATGTAGAAGTAGGTTTATAACCATCTTTAATCCTATGTTCATATTCATCAACTAAAAATTCAATCTCTGGCAACTCTTCAGTTATCTCACCATCCTTATTCTTTTTAATCCATCTTAAATCCTTATTGTAACGTGGGTCCTCAAACCAACGCATTTCAACAATATTATAATTATTCTTACCAGTTTTAGATTGGTCATATGTTTTATAATATAGTGGGTCCATACCATTCGGTGTAGAAATAAGCATTACTCTACCCCCAGTAGCACATGATGACATTGCAGCAGCATACACAGCATCTCCGTTATCAATAAAGGCTGCCTCATCAAATACTAGATAAGTGGGTGTGTACCCCCTAAGCGCATCCTCAGATGTAGCAACCGCAATAATTTGACATCCGTTAGGTAATTCAATCTCAATCTTAGAGTCAGTAATAAAGATACTTTTCTTTTCATTCTCTACTGAACCGTAGTATTCTGGCCCCCATACCCATCTAGGTAATTGGTTACAATAATCTTTAATACCTTTAACAAATTTTTGAGCTAATTTTAACTTATTTGCGATTATTAGAATAACCTCTGGGTTATCTGGGTCAGCAAAACCACCCTTTATAGCCATATAAGCTTGTGTTGTTGTTGATATACCAGCCTGTCTAGGTTTAGTTACTAAATTGAATCTATGTTCCTCGTATGCGTTTACGATTTGCTTTTGTCTAGGGAATAACTTAAAAGGTACAAAACCGCCCTGTGTTAAATCTTTAGTCTCTAAATAAGTACCAATAGCATAGATAGGGTCTTGCACACATTTAACGTATTCAGTTAATATTTCTGCATTTGTTAACATAGTCTTTATTATATAAATATGATGACACAAGTAAAAACAAAAAAGACCCACACTAATGGACCTTTTTTTTTAGCATTATATATTATGATTTAACTAACCTAATAATTCATTGATATCAAAATTAGATTCACCCATTCGTTCATTGTAATCATCCTCTTGTAGTTCTCTCTTAATCTCACTAATCATTTCACCCATTCTTTTCTTACCAGTCTTAGTCTTACCGATGATTTCTTTCATAAATGAATTAAATTCAGATGGTGGTAATGCAGCAACATCAGCATAAGCGTGGTGCTTAAGGTTGAAGTCATCAACTGGTATTGCTTCACAAAATCTATTCCATATCTTAGAAAATCTCATATCCCATGGTTCGGCTTGAATAAAATCAGCTTTATTAATTGCGTATTTAGCAATGTTTTCTTGTGATGGTTGACCATGCATAGATAATACTTCCATTACACCCTTAACTAATTCATGTATAAGTACTGGAAATACCATTGCTTGTGCTTTAATTTGTGGTTTTGAATCCTCACCTACACCACAATCAACATCACACTTACCCGCATCAACACCCTTATCCATATCTGGCATAATGAAAAACATATAATCAGCAGCAGACATCATCTTTTTATAATTCCCAGGTAGTCTTGGATTCATACCAATTAAATCATCGTGTCTCATATGAAACATGTGGTTAACGTTCTTAGCGGCACCTTGAGTCATTGCATTTAATACTCTTCTTTTCTTTACTTCAGCATTAGCTTGTGAAATCTCATCTGAATCTTCAAATTGAAAATCTTCTTCCATTTCTAGTGGTCCATCACTATCACTAGTTCCACTTCTTGTTATATGTGAAGTTAATTCAGCCACCATATCAATAGACCCTTCTGGAATATCAAATTCATTAAGTACCATCTCTACAGCCAACTCTTCTAATTTTTTTCTATGTGGTTCTTCCATTTCCATTGCTTGTCTAACTAAAGGCATCTGTTTTTCCATAATTTGATTATTATCAATAGTATCAACATCAAATGCCTCACGACATCTCTCAACAACTTCTTTAAATCTTTCTTTGATAAGTCTCATTTCACTTGTTATTTCATTTCCTTCTGGGAATATACCACATTCAGCTAATGAGTGTTTATTGTTTCTTAAATCATCTTCTAATTGTTGATGCATTCTTTCAGTAATGTTTTCCTCATAAAGAAGGTTCTCATTAATTGGTTGTTTATCACTCCCCACATTTGCCTCCTTTAAAGCTTTCTTTGCTAATTCTCTATATTTTTTACTCATTTTCTTAAGTTTTTTACTTTAAATGTTTTTATAACTTTTCTTTTTTTATTACCCAATATAGTTTCAATCAGTTGGTCTTTACTCATCTTTGGTCTAACATTCTCATTAGTTTTACTACCCTTACTAGCCGCTAATTCCTCTTTCTCCATCTTCCCCAACCAATCCTTTAAGGATGCAAGTTTTTCAGGGTCTTTAGTGCGGTCTATTTGGGCTTTAAGAGCTTGAATGCGTGAGTGTAAATTATCATCACATTCTAACATATTATCATTAGTATCAGCACCACCTACTGAGGTAGTGTTTATTGTAGGTCTAGGTTTTTTATCACCATAATCTGGACCGCCATCTTGACCATTCCAATCGTTACTTAAATCACTTAGTTCTGGGTTAATTCCAGCTTCAATACCTCTACTAACCACATCATCAGGAAAGTCAGTTTCATTAACTTCACTATTATAAGCCGTATCTATAGCGGTTGTAGCAATCTTTGAGGCTAGGAATTTAGCGTCTTCAATATTACCAGTGATAGGCTCAACAGAACTTTCGATTTCACCAGCGATTGTAGTAATATCATCAACATCGTTCTTAGCTAACTTCCTAGCTTTATCAATATCCTCTTGTATATGTTTCTTTTTAATTCTCATCAACTATTTTTTTATTAGCATTATTATATTCAAGAATAACATCTTTTTCGTATAATTTATCTTCAACTTCTTTAATATCAATTCCAAAATCAAAATAAAGCCTTGTATCTGGATATTCATCATATTCCGATATGTCTTCCCAACCAAGTGCTACAACACCATCTACGGCATCCCAAACTGCGAATGTATCGCTTTTCTGAACCAAGTCAAATTTTAATTCAGAAGTAAGTTTGCCAACCTTCACGATAAAATCGCTACTAGGTGGTGCTGGTCTACCAGATGCTGGTAAAGCGTCCCAATCGTCACCATCAATATTCTCAATCTCATCAGCGAATAAGAACTCATAAATATTATTACCAGTCCAATCTTCACCAACTTCATTTATATAAACTAACTTCATTATTATTCTCCCATTTTAGGTCTTGGTTTAACAATTGGTTTTGGTTCCCAAATCCTCTTTGTTCTACGTGAAGGTTTTTCACCTGGTTTAACAACTGGAGGTTTGATAGCTGGTTCAACCATTTCACCTAATCCTACTTTAATTGTATCTTTCATGTCTGTGTTTTCAACAAATATATCATTTTTTTTTGATTCTTGCAATTCACTTAACCTTTTTAATGTTTTATTCCCAAAATCAAACTGACTAAAAGTATCGTCTTCTTCTAAACCACCTTCATCACCACTAAACACCTCTTCAGTATCGCTTGTTGGTTCAGAATCTACTTCTGGCTCAACCTCTGGTTCAGCAGACACTTCTTTCTCAGCATCACTAGTATCGTCAGCAGCTCCAGAAGTCTTAACCTTTCTAATAATATCATCTTGGTCTTCTTCATCCATTTCAGATGTGTGACTAGCAGATATAACAGAGTTAATTGCGTATTTCTCTAAATCAAAATCTGGCTCACCTCTTTCATCGTTATATTTCCTCATTGAGGTGCCTATCTTACCAGCTAATTGTTGAATGTATTTTTCTGGGTCTTCTTCTTCACTAGCCTCAACGCCAGCATCGAATGGTTCTTCATCGAATGGCTTATCACCTTCAGACTCAGCTTCATCCCCAAATCCACCAGCATCATCAGCTGGAGCATCTGCAAAGGCATCTAATCCCCCACTACCAGAATCATCAAAAGCTGGTTCACTCTTTGGAGCGTCCAGCTTGATTTTGTATTTAGTATCTTCTTCTAGATTTTCGGTGATATCTTCATCGATATTGACTTCATCAATATCCATTTTATTGTATCCACCATTGTTGGGTTGTTCGTCAGAAAACAAACCAGTAGTGTCCCTAGGCGCTTCGGTTAAACTTTTTTTTTTAAAGCTTCCATCATAATAGCTCTCTCATCTTCACCAAGTGACTCAAGAATAGATTCAATCTTACTATTTTCACCACTAAGTTCATCAATTACTGAATCCATCTCCATCATTGCTTTAGCGATAGAATATCCTTTTTTCTTAGGAGCTTCCTCTACTTTACCAGTAATCATTTCATCAATAGCACTTTCAGTTACAGTTAACTTAACATCTTTGTTGTCAGATTCAGCCTTACCTTTAGCTACGTTAGAACCAGAATTTTCTTTATCTTCGTCAGCATCATAATCTAGTTTATCACCTTTCTTATCAACAACATATTCATCAGCATCACCAAAAGCCTTATCCGCAGATAATGTAGCGTTAGCATTCATTCCGTGATGTTCTGTAATTAAGTTATCATCTAGGAATACATTTACTTGACCAGATTTACCAGCCGCTTCGTTAAGACTCATGAACTTAAGGTTAAGCATCTTAATTGCTTTTGCGTAAGAAGGATAAGATTTATCTTTCTTATTTTGTAAGCCACCAACATAATTAAAATCTTCTGTTACTAAGTTTTCTTTATTCTCAGCAGTCTTTATGTAGTATTCGTGGTTTTCTCTAATTACACCATATATTTTACCATCTGGTCCTTCTTTAGTTAATTCAACAACAGAACCACTTTCGTTTTCATTAATAGATGTCGTACCCATTAATTCTTTCATTCTGTTAATTACTTCATTACCTTTTAAACCTACTGGTTTTACTATATTACCTTTTTTCATCTCTTTTGTGATTTATATATAAATATTATGTTTTCTTGTAAAAGTTATTATGGATTTGGATAATTACTTAATGTTGGGCTACCATCCGACACATCGTTATTTTCACCTAACACATATACATTGTTAGTATCAGCAGTAAGACTCCTTACCTTAATAGGTAATTGCGTTGTTGCAACTAAGAATACACTTACCCCATTAATAACTGCGTTTGAATCAACACTCGCATAAACTAGGTTATATGTGTGTGAACTATAGTCTGCATTATTCCATGCGTGTATAATTGAGTTTTGTGTTCTATTTACTGACATATTATTTTTTTATTAAAATTCTATTATTTAATAATAAATATGTTGATAAACAAAAAAAAGCATCATTTAGAAGCTTTATTATTTTTTAAAGAGACTTTACTAAAAAAAAATAAATATTTAGATAAAGTACATACCCTTTTTTGTGAGTCTAATCTTTTATTTTCGTTACTATTTTCTAGGTGTGTGTCACGCATAGCCTCAATCTCTTTCCTTACAGATTTAGTGCAACCATTAAAATTCATTTTCGATGTATCCACTGTTATTATCATTTGATATAATAAATATGTGGATTAAACCGAAATGTCACCCTTAATTGTTGGATGAGGGTCATAATTAACAATTTGATAATCTTGGAGCCCATAACTAAATATATCATCAGCTTTATTTAATACTAATTGTGGTAAGGGTTTAGCCTTTCTTTTTAACTGTTCCTTACACTGTTCAATATGATTTTTATATATGTGAACATTTGTTAAATCTCCTACAAGGACACCAGGAACCATATTAACTTGTTGTGCTATCATCTCTAATAAGAAACCATAACTTGCGATATTAAATGGAAGCCCTAAGAATGTATCTACTGAACGTTGATGCCATTTAAGTGATAGTCTTCTGGATGGTACATTATATTCGTCATAATGTTCTGTTTTTGTTTTCGTTGGTGGTGATGGCTTTCCATCAACAATATCAACTCCCAATTTAGGACCCATTGATTTAGCCCTAAACATTTGTCCTCTTTCGGCTTCGGTCAATTCTTCAGTATATAATTCAAATGCCCAGTGACATGGTGGAAGTTTCATATCGATTAATTCACCAACATTCCAAGCTGATACCATAATTCTACGTGAATCTGGATTGTTGTTTAATGTGTCAATAGCGTTTTGGATTTGATTAATACCCTTATTTAAACCCTCAACCTCTTTACCAGAAATTATCTCATAACCACCCCAATTAACCCATTGTTTTCCATAAACAGGACCTAACTCACCATACATTTCAGCAAACTTATCGTTATTTATGATAGTCTCCTTAAATTCATCTATTGATAAATAGAAATCTGGTTTTACCGCCTTTCCTTCTAAAAAAGCGTTTATCTGACCTAATTTGTATGATGGGTTAGGGTTATCCATTGAAGTGTAACCCATTACTTGGTCACTATGACCCTTTAACATAAAATCAATATCAATATTTCCAGTCGGGTGTACTTCGAAACTCTTTTTATATTCCCTATACGCATCTGGTGTCCATATATTAACTCCGTTTCTTACAAGGTATTGAATGTTAGTATCACCATTAAGAAACCAAAGTAATTCATGAATAATACCACGAGTAAACATCTTCTTTGTTGTAAGAAGTGGGAACCCTTGAGCCATATCAATCTCAAGTGTATGTGAAAAAGTGGAGATAGTACCAGTTGATGTTCTATCTTCTTTCTCTTTACCATTATTAATTACCTTAAGTAATAATTCTTGGTATTGTCGGTCAACGTTATAAAGTAAATTCATTATACTGTTACCATTTGGTTATAAACCGAAAGCATACTAGTTAACCTACCAACCCTAGTGGTATCTAATTTAGATGTATCTCTAAAATGTTCCACCATTTCCTCCATAAGTTTAGAGATACCTAGTTCCATAGCTGAAGTTTCACTGCCCTTAATAGCCTTAATCTTTTTAATGACAACATCAACATCAACGTTATCATGTTTTAGAAACGCATAAGACTTAAGGTTTGAATTAAGAATCTTACCTTGACTATCAGCGGTCTCAAATCTCATGTAATCAGTTTCCGACACATTCTGATAAGTATAACTACCACCATGTTTGAATATGATATTTAAATCTTTATTATTTTTGTTATATGTTGATGCAACAATATTTGATGATTCATAAATTGCTTTTACTAATTTATCTTTTTCTACTCTTTCTAAAATCATAATTTATATTTTATTTGTTATTATTAAAGTGCGTGTGTTTTATATTTTTCTATTTCAGTAAGGTTATATATTGTTCCAGTACTACTTGTTGTGGTTTCCACAACATTATCCCCATCTTCAACTATAATAATATAATTACCAGTAAACATCATAATACAATCATGATGCTCAATTTTTTTACGACTATCACCATCCTTAACAATTAAGTCAATTCTATTGAATTTTGTATCTCTCTTTATATCCACATTTTTATTTATTATATAATAAATGCAAATATACAACATATTTATTAATAAATCAAGGGTTGATTATTAAATAATAAAGGTGTAAGTTTGTTGAAATAAACGTTATATAATGGATAAAAATAGAGAAATAGTACCAAAGGTAAAATACATAATGAATAAGTCTCAAGAAGAGGCTAAACATTATGAAGATAACTATGTTAGACAAGAACATATATTATTATCAATTATTAATGACAATACTAATAGGTGTCATAGAATACTTAAAGGAATGAAAGTAGATGTTAATGATTTATACGACAAAATTACTGAATATATTAGGTATCGTCAATTAAATATAGGTTCTGAAAATAAAAAAAGATTAAAATTACCCTTTAGTAGTGAGGTTAAAAAAACACTAAAGAAAATTGATTCAGAAGCTGAAAAGCTAAATGACCATTTTATTGATACAACACATATAATGTTATCAATGTTAACTTATGTTAAATTAGATTTGGTTAAATTATTAAATAATGAAGGAATAAACTATGATAATTTTAAAGAGCAGATTATGAAAAACAACAAGAATGAGGATAATTATTCACTAGAAGAAGAGTCAATAGATATTGAAAGGACGAGAGCTAGGATTGAAGAGGTTAGAAGTGAGTTAGATGATGAAGATGAATTCACCATGGGTGGAAGAGGTAGAAATGGTAAATTTGAAAAGAAAAGTGACAAAAAGGTTAGTTCTAAAACACCAGTATTAGATAACTTCTGTAGAGATATATCTAAATCAGCTGAAGATGGAATACTTGACCCAGTTGTTGGTAGAGCCACAGAAATTAAAAGAGTGTCTCAAATTATTGCTAGAAGAAAAAAGAATAACCCAGTTCTTATCGGTGAGCCAGGTGTTGGTAAAACTGCAATAGTTGAAGGTCTTGCTATGTTAATTAAAGAAGGTAAAGCACCTAGAATTATTCTTGATAAACGAATTTACTCATTAGATTTATCTTCGATAGTTGCTGGTACAAAATACCGAGGACAATTTGAAGAAAGAATGAAAGCTATATTAGATGAACTTAGAAATAACCCAAATGTAATACTTTTTATTGATGAGTTACATACGATTGTAGGTGCTGGTAATGCATCTGGGTCAATGGATGCTGCTAATATATTTAAACCAGCATTAGCTAGAGGTGAAATACAAGTAATTGGTGCTACAACCCTTGATGAATTTAGAGAAAAAATTGAATCTGATGGTGCCCTCACAAGAAGATTCCAACAAGTATTGATAGAGGAACCAAGTATTTCAGAAACTAAAACAATCCTTATGAATATCAAGGAAAAGTATGAAGACCACCACAAAGTAATCTATACTGAAGAAGCTATAGAAGAATGTGTAAAGTTATCTGATAGATATATTATGGATAGGTCAATGCCAGATAAAGCAATTGATGTTCTTGATGAGGCTGGTGCAACAACCAACGTAAATCATGAAGCTCCAGAAAGTATTAAAAAATTAGAACATGCTTTAATAAAAATCAATGAAGATAAGAAGATTGTTGTTCAGAAACAAAAATACGAAGAAGCGGCAAAACTTAGAGATGAAGAAAGAAAAATAGTCGAAAAATTAGACACTGAAAAATCAGATTGGCTTGAATCTCTCGATAAAAAGAGGACAATAGTTGATGTTGAGTTGGTTGCTGAAGTTGTTTCAATGATGTCTGGTATTCCTATTAATAAAATTTCCTCACAAGAAACTAAGAGACTTATGAATATGGATAAGGAACTTACAGGTAAAGTGATTGGTCAAGATGAAGCTGTTGTAAAAGTAGTTAAAGCTATTAAACGTAATAGACTCGGAATTAAAGATAAGGGTAAACCAATTGGTTCATTCATTTTCTTAGGACCTACTGGTGTTGGTAAAACTTATTTAACTAAATTACTTGCAGAAAGTATGTTTGGTGATGCCGAATCACTTGTTAGAATAGATATGTCAGAATACATGGAGAAACATTCCGTATCAAGACTTATTGGCCCACCACCAGGATATGTTGGTTATGAAGAAGGTGGACAATTAACAGAAAAGATAAGAAGAAAACCTTATTCAGTTATTCTTTTTGATGAAATTGAAAAAGCACATGACGATGTATTTAACCTATTACTTCAATTACTTGATGAAGGTCAATTAACTGATGGGTTAGGTAGAAAGGTAAACTTTAAGAATACCCTTATTATTCTTACATCTAATGTTGGTGTTAAAGAATTAAGTAGTTTCGGTAAAGATATGGGATTCAATACGGGTGCTGCAATTGTTAATGAAGAAGAAAAATCTCGTTCGATTATAGAAAAAGCCCTTAAGAAGAAGTTTAAACCAGAATTTCTTAATCGTATTGATGATACAATCATCTTTAATGGACTTAAAAGAGATGACATACATGTTATCATCCATAATGAGTTAGATAAGCTTAAAAGTAGAGTTATTGATGAATTAGGAATTACCCTAAAAATTAATAAGGCTGCTATTGAATATGTTGCTGACCAAGGTTATGACCCAGAATTTGGAGCAAGACCACTTAATAGGTCAATTCAAAGACATATCGAAGACCCAGTAGCTGATGAGATTTTAAATGGTAATTTTGTTGAAGGTGACACAATTAAAATTGGTTACGACAAGAAGGAATCTAAAATCGTGTTAAGTTAACCTAAATGGAAATAATATATAAATTAAGCGGAAATTTTCCGCTTTTTTTATATATTTATCTTATATAAAGTAAATCATGATAGAAGATATATTATTATCAAAGTACGGTGAACACATAAATGGAATAGATATTTATGAAAAGGAATCCAGTCTTATACTATCCAAGATTGTTGTCAATGATGACTCAAAAGAAGAAGGTTATGGTACTAAAATTATGACTGACTTAATTAACTACGCTGATAAGAATAATAAAATTATAGCATTAACACCATCGGCTGATTATGGTGGTAATAAAAATAGACTTAACAGGTTCTACCATAGATTCAACTTTAAACCCAACAAGGGTAAAAACAAGAATTTTGAGTTCCGTGAAGCGATGATAAGGTATCCAGAATCTGATGTGATTAAGGAAGGTAAAATTAATGACATCCTTAAAGATAAAGTATTTGATAGACAAAAGTTTATTCAAAATATAAAGAATGGTAGTTCTCAAACTAAAGAAGCTTATAAATTACTTCATGGTAGTATTGTTAATAATGTCGATTTAAGTGATGATGAAAAAGACTTCATTAATAATAATTTAAAAAATATATTTACAGCGTTAGGTTATGGTGCATTATTTATGGTACCAGGTGGATTAACACTTATAGGGTTAACTAAAATATTAACACCAATATTTAAAAAGAAATCGGTTATGAATGAACAGGATAAATTAAAGGGTGGTCTTGCTGATAACAAAAGTAAGAAAGACATAGCTAATAAGTTTGGTATTACAGTTGCTAAGATTAACAAAGAACTTAAGATGGGTGAAGACGTTGAAATGGAACATGTAACCAATAGAACGTTATCTAGAGAGATAGCTATGGACCACCTAGTTGAAATTCCAGATTATTATACTAGACTTAAGAAGATGGAGAAAGAAGGTGATAAGTACTGGAAAGATAAAACAAAAAAACTTAATGAATCAATAAGAGATTTTATTAAAAGAAGAATTAAAGAAAATATAACCCTATCGTTAATGGATGAAACTCCAGTGACCACAGCATTTAATATTATGCACAAGGAAAATGTTGTTGGTCAGATAGAAGTTGGGAAATTCAACAAAAAACTTAATGATGATGATTTAGAGATTGTTCTAATAAAAATTGAAGAGCAATTTAGAGGTGTTAAATTAGGTGCTGAAACAATCAAAGCATTATGGGTTCAATTTCCAGATATAAATAGATTCATCCTTATGCCAACTCAAGAAAGTAAAGACTTTTGGGAAAGGATTGGAGCAGTAATACTTAATGATACGTATTACATGATTAATAGAAGTTAAAGACCAACCTTACTTAATCTATCTTTAATACCCCTTATATATTTATGTTTTATTTTTAAACCACCAGAGTTTACGTACTTATTTAAACCACCAGACCCAGCATTATAGGTAATCAACGCATCAATTATTGGTTTTGTCTTTAATTTTGAACTCATAATCTTACCCCACATAGCCATATTGTTATTCTCATCCATTAACCAAACCTTAGTCATGTTAATCTTTTTTGTTTTACTATATATTTTACTATAAGCAAAAGAAAAATCAGTAACACCCAATTCTCTAAAACACTCTTTATCTTCCTTACTAACTTTCTTTATCATATAACCATAAGCAGTTGATGGAAGTATTTGAGTAAACCCAATTGCGCCAGCACTACTAACAACTAACCTACCCTCTTTTGGGTGTGTTGGTTGGTAATACTGTTTAGCACCAGACTCTAATAGAATTTGACCTATGGACCACCTAACCGTTTCTTTATCGTTAAGTCCAAAACAATTAACAACGTCAGCGAATCTTAACGCAGTAACACTGTCCACATACGGGTTATACTTTTTAAAGGAGTTATAAATAATAAGGAAATTATCTGGTAGATAGTTTTCTTCAACACAAATTGAATTAACCTCAACTGGTTGACTTAATTTTACTTTAATACGAGTTTTTTGGGGTGGGACCTTAACTGATGATAAAAAACTTACAGCGAATAATAGTCCAATTAGGTTTAATAGTTTATTTTTCATGGTACAAATATACACATAAAAATCCAGTAAACCAAATTTTTTGGAAAAAAAAAGCTGAGAACTACATTCTAATCCTTCAGCTTAATATTTTTAATATATAATTACTTCTTAGATTCAGAAAGCATTTTAATCTTCTTCTCTAAATCAGCAACTTTACTTTCAAGAACAGTCGCTTTCTTCTTTGCTTGTTCAGCAATCCACGATTTTTTCTTTTCAGTTACAGCTTCATTAACGATATTATCGATTAAATCAACTAATTCGTTTTCGGTAATCTTAACAGTCTTTTTAGTCTTAGTATTTGACATAATTCTAGAATTTTTTAAATATTTTTATTCACTCTTTTAATAAATATCTATAAATACCATAAAAAGTCAAAATAAATTAAAATTTAATCAATAAAAACAATACTATAAATTATTAATAGAGCCTCCCTACGTAAATTTTTAATAATTGAGAATGTTCTAATAGCGTCTTCCATTGAGCTTGCTTCTATTTTACTTATTGCCTCACCATCTTTAGTTACTAATTTATACATACTAATAAATATATTTATATACCTTAAAAGTTAAATACCTATAAGGTTATTTGTTATTTTATTACATTCTACTCATCCTATCCGCAGTTGATGAACTAGCGAATGAGTTCGGTTTTACTTTGAAATCATAACCCATACCAAGAATGTAACCAACAGCGTCAGAAAGAGCCTTATTGGACTCCCACTTAATATCTGGATTTATATCAGCGTGAACTTCTAATGGAACATTATATTCATCTAAGAGTGGTGATATTTCATATGCAACCTCAATAGATTTAGCTACTTCATAAAGCATTCTTTCTTTAACCCCCTCTTTATTATTTGTGTGATTAGTGTTAAAATAATTAGAGCCAATTACAATACCACCCCTACCAACAGTAGTCCCCCCACCAAGGTCTTGGTGTGTAGATATTACTATTACGGTAGCAAATTTATAACCCATACCACTTCTTTGTGAATCGGTCCCAACACATACTTTAAATTCGTAACCCTTTTCAGTTTCTTCTTTAAATATTTTTCTTAAATAATCGAATAACGGCATCCCTATTGGTCCTTTCGTCATTCTGTTCCACTTCATTTTTACTTTTTTTTTCATATTACATCTTTACTGATGGTAATAATCTTTTTAATTTACGATAATTATCCTCCCCTATTTCTTTACGATTAGCAACCATTCTATGTAGGCACCCACCATTTGTTTTATCAAGATATTTAATCTCATCTGGAATGTCTTTTATTTTATTCCCTTTAATATTAAGCATTATTAGGTTTTTAAGTTTACCAATCTCTTTTGGTAATGAAGTTAATTTATTATCTGGTAATAATAATTCCTGTAACGTACCCAATGAACCAATAGATGGATGAAGCTCAGTTAATTTAGCCCCATTAATTATAAGTGTATTAAGTTGATTAAATCTTGAGATGTCTGGTAACTTGGGTACATCTCTATTACTAAACCTAATTATAGGTGTGTAGACTTCAATTATATCAAATAAAGCTTCAGTCCACCCAAACTTAATTAAATAGTCAATGTATAAATTATTCGTTATGTCTTTACTAGCCTTAGCCATTGTTGTTAACTCTTCATTAAAGAAATTTGCAATGCCTTCACTTTTTAATATAACATCACCGAAAAAAGTACCACTACCCTTTCCGTTTTGTTTTCTATTCTTTAGTTGTGAGGTCTCAAAATGTATTTGATATAAATAATTATCCTCCAGCTCACCTTCAAAAAACCTATTATCAATTATAATATAAATATCAGATAATTTACCGTTAGGTTTTTTATTATTCTTTGTGTAGTTATCAAACATACCATTACCTGGGTTACACGTACACCAATTAGCAAACTTACTAAAGATTACGTTAGCGTCTCTAGACTTAGGCATATACAACGTAAACCTCCTATCCCTAACTGGGATTTCAGCTTGACCAGCATCAACATATCTCTGCATAAGCTTCTCCATTTCTGAAGGGTCCCTATCAATGAATGGGTCAACCGCATCATATAATTGAGAAAGAGACTTATATTGATTTATGTTAGTTGGGTCTTTAACATTCCTAAGAGTAAAACTACTAACACAAAGTTCTTTAAACTTCTTCTTCCTCTTATTAGTTTCGAATAGTTCTAGATATTCTTTAGCTAATGGTAAATCTTCTTCAGCAAACCTTAGTGAGGCATCAAATTTCTTTTCTTTTAATAGTCTATAGAATGTAGTAAGCATCCATTGGGTGTATTGTTTATTAGTTGTTAAATCAGAATCCACCATTGCTTTAAATATAACATATGAGATACTAATCTTTGACTTAACCCTTACATATTCGCCATACTCTTCATTAATTCCACTAGTTTCTGTGTTAGAGATAAGTGCGATAACGTTATCATTGTTACCCATGATTGGAATCACAATAGTAACGCCAGATTCAGTTAGCTCATCAGTTTTTATTTTTACACCCTTTTCATCAGATTCAAAAACATCAAATTTCTCAGCTAAGAACTCAAGCCTATCTGCCACATCAACTTTACCCATTAAATTAATTTTACGTAAATATACTTAACTTTTAACTAATAATCAATAAAATTGGTTATAAAAGTCTTCCTCTATATAATCTTCTATTCTTTTTTTAATGAACCACAATAATCCAGATGTATTACTATCTCTAGTTATCACATCTAACATAACCTTATTTACACACTCATTATCTGTCAATCTATATTTTATTTCCTCAAATAATTTAACCTTATCTAAGGTAAGTAATTCTTCCATGATTAAATTATAGCTTTCCCATCTATATATCATTTCTTCATCAAGGTTTCTTAGGGTTTCTTTTAGGTATTTATTATACTCTTTGTCCAAGTCTGTGTAATGACCAGAACTCCCTTTAATAGTAAAATCAAAGTTTCTCATTAGTCTAATTTTAGTAATTGTTATATAATGATAAATATCTTAAAATTGGTCAATATACCAACGATTATATAACTTTTTTTTGAGATGTGGCTATATTGAATGTATAGGTAATTTTATCTAAAAATAATATTAAAAATTCCTTATTTTGTAATATAACCTATCTAATTCTGGAGTCCAATCACTTAAACCTTCAATGAAATTAATACAGACCTCCCTAGGTTCTTTCTCTTCAGTTAAACGGTATTGTAACTCCTTTACCTTAAGCATATCCTTAAGGTTATGTTTCAATTCTAGAATTACTTGGTTATAAGTTAACCACTCTTTTTTATTCTTCTTTGTGCCAGTACATAAATTCTCGGTAATCCGATTTTCATACTCATATTCTAAGTATGTTTGGAAACCTCCATAAACTTCCCTAAGTTTACCTTTTATTTTGTCCTTGAGCTCCACAACATTATTTAACACTAATATTTTTAGATAACATACCATCTACAATTTTCCTGTCACACCAATCATTAATCACTTGCTTTAAGAATTCATCACTAACTTCATAATTTAATTTAAGATATTCCAATAAGTCGTGTGGTGTTACCACCTCACCAACATCCTTAACTTGAAAAACTACCCTTTTCTTATATTCATTACCATCTCGATAGGTCTCTTCAGCTCTATCATAGTTACTATCTAAATTAGACGAAATCTCCTTAACCATTACTTCATGATATTCAGATTCATTCAATAACGATTTAAGTCTCGTTAATTGACCTTCAGATATAATTAACCTTTTTTTCATATTAATAAATATCTGAGAATTAACCTAAATTCGTTACAAACTCCGTCAACTTTGATTTTGGTATGACACCAGGTACCTTAGTTATTATCTGACCATCTTTAAATAGTATAGTTGTCGGTATACTTCTAATCCCATGTTTCATAGCTGTTACAGTATTTTCATCAATATTCATTTTAGTAACCCTAACTGGAGTTGCCCCATCACTTTTAGTTAATAAATCTCTTTCGGTAGCAAATTCTTCCAATATTGGACCGTATACTCTGCAAGGTCCACACCATTCTGCCCAAAAGTCTATTATTGTAATTCCTTTTTGATTCACTATAGTATCAACTGTACTATCAGTAATTTCCATAACATTTTTTTCCATTTACTTTTATTTTACTTTTATTTATTATATATAAATATAAGATAATATAATTAAAAATAAATGAGTGACACAGAAATAATATATAATTTTATTAAGGTTTCAGTACCAGACAACCACCCATCGCTGTATCAATATATTATGGGTAAGAAGCGAAGTAAAGAAACCGCAGTCAATAACATCCTTAAGTTAGCTGAAGGTATTTTAACGCCACCATATACCCACGGTCATATCAGAACCGTAGTCAGACGATTTTTAAAAGAAAAAGAAAAGGATTATAACGAAGGTCTTATTGAAATTAAATCTATTTATTAAAATTTATTGATAATCTTTTGGTTTTATGGATTTTTATTTATATATTTGCATAAACAATAATAAATAGGTTTATGGAAAAGGGTAAAAAGAAGAGTAAAAACACTTGTGATTATACATGTCTATATCACTTTAAAGATGCTAAGGTTGACGCATTAAGAGAATTATACGAAAGGGATAGTTATAAAGCTAGAATTTTATATATGAACAATACAAGTTATCATGAAAGTAATAGAGTTGGATTATTTAAAGAAAATAATGGTGAGTTCTCATTAGTTTTTTTTACCAGAACTTATGGTATTAGTAAAACTAATAAATGGTATTCACACGAAAAAAGAGTGGCTACTATATCATATAAAGGTGGTAAGTTCTGGTTTATAAATAACTTCCATAGAAAATATGTAACCCACCTAACTCTATCAGGTATTGGTCAGATTCCATTACACCAACGTGAAGTCATGTTAAACTACCTTACTAAAAAGTTTAGTTGGATTAATTTCATGATTGAACATCAGGTCCTACATAATGTTAGTTTTAATACTATCGTTAGTAAAAAAATATATTCATTAAGGAAAGCCTTAACTCACCAATATAAAGTCCCATACCCAGTAGCTAAATTAATTCACAAACAAACGAAAAGTAGTGGATACCATACAGCAATAAACTTAATACATTATTTAGATTACATTAAGGGTATTACTAACTTAAGAGAAGAATGGTTCAAAGATGGTAATCAGAGAAGTATATTTCACGACACTCTTAAGATGGGTAAAACCCTTAATAAACAAGTTAATTGTTCCTGGTCAAATAAAAGGCTTAAACTTGAACACGATAAATGGTCTGAAGAAATATCACATGTTATTTTTATTGATGGTAATAGAGATATGAGAATTAATGAATCATTTATTGACTTTAATTCCTTTGCTGGATATCACATATTAACCACAACAAAAGAAATGGCTATTGAAGGTAAACGAAACAACCATTGTGTTGCTAGTTATATAAATAAAGTAGAGGGTGGTTACTCAGCAATATATAGAATAGGTGATTATACCCTTGAGCTTATTAGACAACGGTGTGATAAAACATACGCTTTAAAGATAGGTCAAATTAGAGGTTATGGAAATTGTTCAGCCCCAGATTATATTAAAGACGATGTAATGAAAAATATTATAGAATATAATAAAAATGTGATTGGTGTTGAAACCAGTGAGGACTTTTACGACAAAATAGATATGTGGAATGTTCGTGGTGATTTAGAAGTCAATATTAATGAAAATGATTTACCATTTTAAAATAAATTATGAAAGTAGTTAGAGATATAGAAGATACGATTTGTGAGATGTGTGGTACTAAGTTCGTAGGGACTGGTGGTGTATGTTCACAAGAATGTTCAGATACATGGGTTAAAATCCATATAGATGGTCCATGGAACCTAGATAGATTAAATAGTGTTGACTAACAGGTTGTGACTTACCACTAAATACATTATGTCAAAGAAATTTGAAATTGAAGAATTATTCATGTTAGAAAAACTCTTCACAAATAAATACTTTCCTGAAAAAGAGAAAGTAAAAATTAAAGAGTTCTTCAAAAAGAAAGAACATCGTTCAAAGGCAAAAGATTTTAAACCTGGCTCACCTAATCATACTGAAGAACTAGCAAAAGATAAAATCATAGCTGATATTCCTGAACATCCTGTAACATTTGAGGAGTACAGTAATGAAGATTCATATGAACTCAAGCTTGTTAATGGTTATAGTGATGCTAACATCAGTCTTCAAAGAGGTTATATTACTATTAAAGATAGTACTTACGATTATGATAATGATGAATATGAAGAGCGTGAAACAGAATGGTATTTCTTTAAAGCAAGTAGTTACGGAAGCTTTATGTCTGACTCATTAATTTTTGATTTTATGCAATTATTTACTATGGATGAAATAGTAAATAAATTAATGGGTAAACAAAAAGAGGATGATTACTTTATGTGGAGAGACTGGTTCAACTCTAAAGAGGAACTAAAACCTTATCTATTAGTGCTTCATAAAATAACAATACCCCAACTTCAGAAGAGAGATGTCAAAGTTTATGATGATAAAATTGAAATTGGAGATGATACCTGGACTCATAAATATTTATCAGCTGTTGCTAAAGCAGATAAAGACAATGATTATGAATTCTATGATTATGACGATAAGCGTATAACATTTCACGGTGATTATAATCATAAGTATTTCTTAGATTTTTGGGAGGCTCATACCGAACAAGTATAACTCTTAAATGCTTATATTAAGTAGTAAAATAAATTAAGATAATGAGTAAAGAAGTAATTAAGCCAGTTAGTGGTATTTGTGTTGACGGTGGTACTGTAGGTAATCCTGGCCCATGCTTCTACCAAGGAGTTGATTTAGCAACAGGTAGAAAGTTATTCTATCAACATTTAGGTGAAGGTACAAATAATATCGCAGAGTTTTTAGCTATAGTACACGCCATATATTATTGTAATAAAAACGATATAGAACCCAACATTTGGTCCGATAGTAAAACCGCAATTGCCTGGGTTAGCCATAAGAACTGCAACTCAACGTTTAATGGTGACGTTAATGCAAGACTAGATAAGGCATGTAAATACCTTAAGAGTATAAATAGTGTTGAGATTAATAAATGGTCAACTAAGAAGTGGGGTGAAATACCAGCCGATTTCGGTAGAAAGTAGCTAGTACCCAGCATCACTTATTTCATCCTCCGTTGGGTAACCCAATACCTTATCGCAGTACTTACAAATAGTTCGTAAGGTTAAAATACCACTACTAGTGTTTTTTAACTCTGTATCGGTATGCCTACATTCTTCTTGTAATTCATCGATAACTTTATTTAATTTACATACCTCATCCTTATGATGAGACACTAAATTTCTAATTTCATCTTGTTCCATACTATTGTCCTCCAAATTTATTTCTATTGTTGATTGCTGTAACATTTTATTAAAATCTTATTGAAAACTATTCGTTATTAGTATAAATTTCTGGGTTTTGTTTACCGAAAACTCTAATGATTTCCCCAGCTTTTGCATTTGCTTCATTCTCGATAGGTGAACCATCAGCACCTTCTTCCGCATTTCCCTTTAATTCTCCATTTTGGTTTTGTAAATGATGAACCAATTCATGTGCTACTGAACGCATTACATCCATTATAGCCCTATCTCTTATATAAACACATATGTAAGACTTTTGAGGGTCATAATAAGCTGTTGTAGTAACATCCTCTCTATCCTTAGTTAAATGTATTGTAAATGGGTTAGATAACCCTAAATAATCCTTACAGAACCCAATGAACTTATCCATTAACACTCTATTCGTCATTCTACCTTCTTCCATTATTGTTCCATTATTGGTGGTCCACCTGGTCCACTTGTATCGTTATCAATTATTTCTGGTCTTGATGTGTTATTATTAACACTATGTCTTGAGTTAGTTCTTTCGTAAAGTCTAACAATATCTAAATCTTGTTTATAGTTCTTATCTGCGTTAGGTTTAACCTTCTCCTTATCCAACCCATCAATCTTATCAATAATAGCCTTTTGATTAGCTTCCATCTTTGATTCGATATCAGAATGTTTAATATCAATCTTACCATCAACTCTAAGGTAAAGCCCCCAAACAAAGGAAAGTAGAGTAATCATACCACCCACAAGAATACCTATAATCCATTTTACAGACCTATTGGTGATAACAATCTTACTATCATCGTCAGTTACTTTATCTACTACATTTTTCTTTGCCATGTTATTTTCTAATACTATAATCAAAGGCAGATGCCTTACCAAACGTTATTGTAAACCTACCATAAGGATTATAAGACCAAAATGTAGCCGCATAATAATTAGGGTCACAATACCAATCACAAGTGAATGATGGTAGATTAAGAAAAATCTTACTTGTCATAACCTTCTTACCATAAACATAATTGTAATCTTTCATTACTATATCAATATCTCTTATATAAGTACTAGCCTTATCGTAATTGTACCCATCACTTTTACTATTAAAGTAAGAATTACTAAAGAAATAAATATAATAGCCATATTTTCCCTGGAAATCTGTTTGATTAGTTCTAAGAACACTCCAATAAAATGAATCCCACTCACCCTCGTTCTCAAGCCTCCAATTTTGCTGTACCACCGTTTGTGATGTAACAACAAAACTAATAAGTGTAAATAATATTCCTAATAAAAACCTTTTCATATCTTATGAATTTCTTAACGTCTCAATTTGTTTAATAATTTCTCTTCTCTCATCACCCTTAGCTCTTGCTTTTTGCTTTAATAAATCATTAATCATATCCATATTATCTGATACGTTAGCATCGTATGTTTGTTCTGGTCGTGTCTGCATGGTTTTTTTCCCGACTACTCCATGGTAGAACCTACCAAATTGAGTTCTTGTACCAGGCTTACTATTATTATTCTTTAAATAAGTAATTACCTCTGGTAAATTAAGATTTAAAGAATGTAGCTCGTCAAGTTCTGGTTGAGTAAGGTTTCTACCCATCTCCCTTACAATGTCAGCCTTAACCTTAGACCTAAGTTTTTTTTCTCCAACATCTACAGCTAAATCCATACCCCTACCATCATCATAACCCTCATCACCCTTCATAAAACTTATAATATCTTTACCCATAAAATGTAATACCTTTGTTGGAACATCTATTTCAAATGGTGACCTACCAACAGCAGTACCCTCTCTATCGGCATCATCATATTCTGGATGTGACCCAGCTCTATAGGCTTTCATTGGTAAATATAATCCCCTACCACCAGCTGCTGGCTCTGGTACTCCAGACTGTAAATTAATACCCTTTGGACTTGGGATACCCTTTAAATGTCCAGAATCAGTTATCATCATGACATACATACCATCACCATCATTCTCCATTCCAAATGCTATTGGATTCTCTTTGTATAACCTACTAGCGTTAGCTATCTTAGCTAACATACTGTTAATCATACCTTGCGTAATGTTTTTTCTATATATTTTTTCGGACTTAGCGTTAGTTGGTGTATGTGTTGATAACCTACCTTCTAAAACAAGTCTTAATTTATCCTTTATAAATGACTTCATAAAATCTTTTTTTATATAAATATTTGCAAATGTGAAAGAAATACCATATATTTGTATTTATTAAGTTTAATATAAATAATTAAAATAAATTAAAATGAGAAAATTTAACGACATGAGCCCTATTACTATGTGTTTCGAGGGTAAAACAAATCCACTAATTAAAATTGGTGTTGATAGAGATATGACTTTTTACTCAAGTAAAAATCAGAAATTAGATGCTTTACGAAATAGAAAAGATACCGATAAATTCATAATTAGTTGGGCTGGTAAATGGAGTAGCGATGTTTTTGAAGTTAGTGAAAATGATATTGAACAAGTCTTAAGTACATAATAATGGCAACTAAATTAGAAAAGGATATATCAAGAGAATCAACGGTTAAGGTGGATGATAGGGAGATTATGTTAACCCTAACAAAAGACCAAAAGATTTCAATGAAATTAAAAGGAAAGCGTACTGGTGCCGTTTCTATGGGTATAGATGAACTCTATGGTCAGTTAACGGGTAAACCAATAACAAACCCATCAACAGATAACAAACCCATAACAATAACTCAAAGTAATACCAAACCAACTAAAAATAATCCAATGATTCTACTTAATGACTTGAGGTCCCAAAATGCGATAACAAGTATGGATTATGAATTTAAAGCAAAATTCGATACAATTATTAAATCATTAATAGATAAATTAATGTTATAATGGCTAACTATAACTTTAATAAAGACATTGCCGATGGTGAAAGAGGTGAGCAAGTAGTAAGAGAAGATTTAGAATTAGCTGGAGCTTCATATATTGGTGATAATAAAAATAATCAATATGATATAATAATGACAATGCCTAATGGTAAGGATGTTAAATTTGAAATAAAAACAGATGTCTGGTGTATCCCAGGTAAAATAATAGAAATGCCATTCGGTAATATAACTATACCCAGTAGAGATAATGGAAATATGTTCATTGAGTTTGAATGTAGAGGAAAAGATTCTGGAATAAGGGTGTCAAAAGCTGAGTGGTTTGTCACTTACTTCCCTCATTATGGTGAAATGTGGTATATAATGATGGATAAACTAATCACACTATGTGAAAGTGAGAATATACCAACGTCAGAACAAGCTGGTGATGAAGATTCAAATACCAAAGGATATTTATTACCAAGAAATGAATATAAAGAACATTTTAAAATTAGAAAAACAGAATATAAATGGGAAAGTTAACAATTGAATTAATACCTAAAACTTGTTTTGGTTCAAACGTAAGGTCACTATTCAAACCTAAGTATTGGGATATCCTTAGAAAAGCTTCTTACGAGAAAGCTGGTCACGTATGTGAGATTTGTAGTGAGAATGGTAAAGACCAAGGATATAGACACAATGTTGAATGTCATGAAATATGGACATATAATGATATAACTAGAACTCAAAAATTAGATGGTCTTATATCTCTTTGTCCAAAATGTCACCAAGTTAAACATTTTGGGAGAACCAGTGCTATAGGTAAACAAGCGGAAGCTTTTAAACATTTAGAGAAAGTTAATAACTGGAATCATCATGATTGTGTTAATCATGCGGCAGAGTCAATGACCGAATGGTTAGAAAGGTCCAAATATAAATGGTATATTGACCTAAGCATTCTTCATGAAGAATTTGAGCTACCCAAGAATTTAATAACAGAAGCAGAGAAGAAACGTAAATAAAAGTATATTATAATAATATAAAAATGAAAAACTTATTACTAATAATCGGATTAACTGCAATTATCCAAGTATCAGCACAATTACCAACCCTTATTGATTCAAATAATCAAATAATAAAATATGATGGCTACACTATATCGTATAATGAATTGCATGAACAACCTAATTGGGTTTTCTACAGAATGGATAGTACAGACATAATATGTGGTGCCGAAAATAAAGCTAAAAGAAAAAACAATTTTAAAGAAGATAAAAGAATACGAACTGGTTCGGCTTCTTTAAAAGATTATAAGGGTAGTGGATATGATAGAGGACATCTTAAATCATCAGCTGATGAAAGTTGTAACCAAGCCCAAATGAATGAAACATTCTATATGTCAAATATGTCACCACAGTTACCAGCACTAAATAGAGGTGGATGGAAAAAATTAGAAAACTATGTTAGAAAATTAACAAAGACTAATGACAGCCTTTATGTTTATACTGGTCCAGTTTTAAATCCTACCCTGAAAACCATAGGTGAAAACAAAGTATCAGTACCGCTATTATATTTTAAAGTTGTATATGTCTTTAATAATAGTGACAAAAAAGTGATTAGCTACCTCATACCTAACAATAAAATTACAGAAGAATTAAATACCTATAGAATTGAATTAACTGACTTAGAAAAGTTAATTGGAATAACTTTTCCGAAAAGTTTTTAATAAAAAATTAGGTTATGTGAAATATTCTTTCTATATTTGTAGAACAAAACAATTAAATATAGAATTATGAAAAAGTTTTTTTACATCTTATTAGCACTTACTCTAACATTTACCTCTTGTAAAAAAGAAACCTTAGAGTTAGCAAACACAGAAGAAGTTCTTGTTGATGAAGAATTAAGAATATACGGGAAGTATGTTTTACTTTCTGGTGAAATGCTAGTAACTAACCTAGAATTAAATATTAAAACATCTTATAGTCACTTCGATGCAATTAAGACAACTTCAAGTCTTAGATACAGTGGGTCACAATTTAACTTTGAAACAATTGAACAAAATGTTACAACATGGGAATTTTATGAACCAAACTCTGTACCAGGTTTCGGTGAATTTGTACTTAATGGTGATACTATAAACCCAATGGGGTTTTATGTTACTAATTCTAATTGGACTATTGTTGAACACCCAACATCTACCACAGCTAATGAAATGCAATTAGGGGGGTCTTCTAGACCAATTGAAGGTTATGTTGAAGACTATGACCAAAACATAGTCGTTGTATACGTACAAGATGCTTATGAAAATATTGATGGTTACAACTGTAAATATTACTCAGAACTTAGGTTTCAAAAAATAGAACAATGGTAGAATTAATCCTAATGTAATAGATAATGTTTAGAAGACCAGATATAACCCTATATAATATAATGCTAATGACTGGGATTTACTTATCATATCACTTTCGTGATGATTCAGATAAGTTACAACTATGTATAACATTCCTTATTTGGATAGCTATAAGGTTGTTTTTTGCTGAAAGACGTAAAAATTAACCCTTAATTGAGTAAAAATTGGTTAAAACATGCTTTATTTCATCATCATTTGCCCCATATAGAGTCCTAAGTTCACTAAATAAGTCACCAAATATTACGTAGTTATCCTTGGGTATTAGAAATGTATGACCATTAATATCAACACCCCTCTTGAAACGGTTTTTATGCTTAATTCTACCTATTGGATAACATCGCTTTAATAAACTAAACATCATATTAATGATAATTTCATCCATTTCTTCTACTTCTATGGTTTTAGAACCCATTATTATAACTCTTTATTATAAATATTTGACTAACTCATTAAAAAACTGTATATTAGTTAAAATAGTACTTATATGAATGAAGATTTTAATAAATTAATTAGTTATGCCATTTGTGAAAGATTATACTTCGAAATGAAAAATACAAACTATTCAACATTTGGCGCAATGTGTCAAAACTTGCATGATTCAATAATTAATGGATTAGAGCTATCAAGTGACTTGTATAAAGTATTAAGCAAAACAATAACAACTATTACAAAATTATACGGGTTTGAATATGATGAAACAAATGAACACATTACCAGGTTCCTTAGTGAAAAAGAATGGGAAATATATAAAGAATGGGTGATAATTTTAAAAAATGATACAAAGAATTCATTCCAATAACTTGTATATGTTAAAACTATTTCGTATATTTGTAATATGAATGAAGAGCACACTTTGTAAACCTGGGGAAACCTAGAGGGGGCTGGGGGTGTGTCGAAAGGGGTCGAAAGGGGCCGATAGGCCGCCAAAGAAATTTTTTTAATAATATAATACCTAATAACAATGACTAAATACGAACATATAGAACTACTTAACCAAACAATGGCTCTAGCCATGAATATGCTTCATAATTTACAACCTAATGGTCTCAATAGAGTAAAAATAATAGCACTACTTAATAATGCCCTAACTATTAGTAATTGCCCAAAAGATATGATAGAACATAATCAAAATATTCTAAAACTTAAATTAGAAAGAAATATTAACTACTATGATGATGAAATAAATAAATAATATGAGCAAAGAATTAAGAAAGGAAATAAATAACTTACAAAAAGAAAAAAAAGAACTGATGGTGATAATAGATACTCTACAAAGAGCTCTTAGATGTGCCGAATCAGTCCTGGAAGATAATCAACAATATGATTACGTGTTTACGCAAAGTGCAAAGTGGTCAATGAATTGGAAATAAAAGAATTAATTATGAAAATACTAGTAGATAGTCTTAATCATCTTAAGTCTGACTTAGCTAACATGAACCAAAAAAAGCTAACTAAAACTATAAATCATGAATATCTTCATGATATAACACCCAAATTAAATAACATAGTTAAATATATTAAATCAGATTTAGCAGCACCTAATATAGGTGAAGAAGGTATAGTAATAAATATACTAAATGATTATATTGATTTACTAATGGATAATGGTGTCGAAATTAGACTTCTTAATAGTGACTTCAATAAACATTTTAAAGTAGTAGAATTAAACTAAAATAAAGATGAGTAAGAGTGAACTAACGCTAAAGGAAAGAGAGTTGCTGTGCAGTCAAAAGGGTGCTACTTGGAATTTACCGTTTAAGCATGAGGTTGGTGATAGATGGCGAATACCAAGATTCAAAAATGAATTAACAGAGCAACAAATAAAGCTATTAAAACAAAACAAAGATGAGAAATAAAATAATAAGATATAAGTTATACAAATGGAGGTTAAACTTTATTAATAACAAAAGAATTAAAAAAGACCAGTTACCTATTTGTGACACTAAAGGATATCCTTATATGTCATCTAACTATAAAGATGTCCCATCAGTAGGGTTACCAAAACCAATAGGTAAACTTATTTATTTAAACTAAAACAAAGATGAGTAAAGAAGAAATTAAGCAAGAGAATATCGAACTTAAAATATTGGTAGAGTTAGTTAAAAAGAAGCTAAGGATTAGTGAACAAGATGTATCTAGGTTGGCGGTTGAAAAGCAAGAATTATTAAACCAAAACAATTCTTTTGGCAAAATCGTTCATGAATTATTAAACCAAAACGAAGATGAGTGACGAAGAAGAATATTGGGAACAAAAAGGATATGATGATAAGTGTTGGGGATACCCTATATTAGACCATGCATGGGATGAAGATAAAAAATACCCAAAGAAAT
>Ga0233415_10000079_pt1 | contig 43162 bp, 65 predicted proteins | sample Na_anoxic_12_MG_FD_188631 | JGI IMG/M metagenome (GOLD analysis project Ga0233415, IMG submission 188631) | Seawater microbial communities from Saanich Inlet, British Columbia, Canada - Na_anoxic_12_MG | ecosystem: Environmental > Aquatic > Marine > Inlet | place: Canada: British Columbia...
AGCAAGTGCATCACCAAACATCCTTGTCAATCCACTTATTCGGAGAGTCAGAATTTCCATCCTGGCTCGAAGTAATGGTGAGGATGCGATCAGAGCTGCAAAAGCTCCAGTTGCTACAAGACCAAATTTCTTGAACGCTTGAGTTAGTTTTTTCATCTTTGGCTGTACTTTTTTCTGCATGTTGCCAACTTTATTTTGAAAATTACCAACCTTTGAAGCTGCTTTCCCCACTCCCATACTTCTCATTCGGAGAACCAGTCCACCTAAAGCTCCTGCTACCATTATTATCCCTTACTTGCCTTTTTTTGTTTCTCTGCTTGTATTTTATCCATCTCTTGTAACCAGATAAACAGCTTCCCTGCATATGAAGCTGGCAACTGTTGAAGATCCTCGTATGTCAATCTGACAAACTTTCTGTGAATGAAATAGCTCTCAAACATTAATCGAGGGAGATACTTGTCCCAGTAAGTAGGGACAAACTCTTTCTCGATTATTTCCTTGTTTGTGTCTGGATCGATTGACTTATGATGTATGATAAAGTCTTTTTGTTGTCTGAGAGCTGCTATGAGTTTTTTCTTGTGGTCTCACTTATTTGTCCTGGAACCACTTTATCTTCCTCGAAGGGATTGGGAAGATAATCCATTAATATTTTCAGGAACTTCTTATTGAAAAACCGAGCGTCTTTCCATTTGAAAGATGGCTCTGTTTTGACTACCATTCGACTAAAGACATGAGCATAGTACTGTTTCCACTTGAGTTTTGTCTCTCCCTTCTTATCGAATGACATGAACAGTTCGAGCAGGTCGAGTTGTTCAGTAATTGGTATTTCTTTGATCCACATTTTAATGAAGATTTTTCCTTCTTCATCTATGGGAATAGTATGCTCAACTGCTGTGTCTTTATTCCGTAGTATTCGTTGAACATCATCAGAGGTGGCTTGTATCCATCCTTCTGCTTCAGAGATTAAATCTTTCGCTTCTTGTATCGCATCGATTATTTTTGTTTGGTTTTCGTCCATTTTTTTCACTTACTAACTATTTCTCTTCTAAAACCTTGTTTAGATAAACAGAGCGAAAAACCCTCGCAAAGTTTTCTAACGGAAGGAGTAGAAGGTTATGCTGCTTCAAATGGCCATAATTCAGTTGTATTGACTAACACCATTGTTACGTCATCAAGAACAAAGATTAGATCAGCACGAACATCATGGTCATCAAAGGCATATTTTGGCCCCTTATATTTTCCATATCCACTTATTGTTAAAGTGTCATTTGTCCCACGATTAAAGAGATAACTGAAATCATGGCGAGTTCCACTATCTCCAATACATTCGTCCCATTCAGTACCGTCTTCTATTCCGACATTGACTTTCAGTTCTCCATAGTCAGCTTTACCTGGGACAATATCATAAGGATCATTACCTTGTCCACCTGCATAAACAGGCTTACAATTGAGATTAATTGGTAATTCAAAGTCAAAAACTCTTGCTTTAGCTCCTGAGTAAATAGACGTGCTTGAGAGAGTCCCTTCTTTAAATAGGAAAGGTCGATCTCGAGTTGTAGAAATTGTTTCTGGAGTCGATCCTCCATCTTGAGCTTTGGCTGCAAAATAATCGACATCACATAATAATCTCTCTGCATCTTCGGCTACTTTGAATGTGGCTGCATTTACTCGGCATCCAAGAAATTCCTTGATTAGTGGTGTAGAGTCTTGGAGAAAACAGTGTTGGACTGCAAAACTTTTCGGCATGAGAGTACTCAAATTATAGGTGTGAGTATAATCTGGCCCTGATCCAGTAGTATTACACTCGCCAAAAATTCCTCCAAGAAATTCTCCTGTTACTACTTCGAAAGGAAGCGTTCCTTTCATTTCTCTTTTCAGTTCATCCAATACATAAGCAGGCCCTCTTCCATGTCCAGGAGCATGAACGGTTTCTGTTTCTGGAACAGGAGTTGGGAGCTCTGGGGTAGAATGCAATCGGATGTATCTATCAATATTCGCGGGGGCTGTTTTATAGGTTGCTTCTTCTTCCCAACTAATTTGTGATATAGCTGAAAGAAGGGGTTCTGCGTAAGACATTTTTTATTCATTCCATAGTTACTTTTTGGTTACGAGTGACCAAAATAATCACTCACTTTTGTTAATTCTACATCTTGAGTATATCGCCAAAAACCTGCTTGGCGATTAGATAAATCTTGTTTTTGTAATCGTTTAAGAAAGGTGTAATTGCCTCCAGGATTATATTTCTGTTTGTAAAGGCATCGTTTAATCTCATTGTAAAGAGCAATAAGTCTAACTCGACTTTGAATATGAAAGATGTCAATGGTGACTCGGACTTTCACATCACCAAATTTTTCATCCACAGATGCTTCCTCATCTCCACTATCACTGACCTCATAGACTACCACTTCACATTTAGCTTTTATTTTTTTCAGATCAGTTTGTCCCTTCCTCCGAATGAACCTTCCATTTTTGACCTCTCCTTCCACTGGAATAAATCTTGGATGAGGTTTTGCATATCCCCCTCGAGTGAATCCTGAAATTACTTCCACTGCATCTTCAGAAATGTTATCTTTTATAATATCTAAGATTACTTGTACTGGATCGCCTAAATCAACGCTTTCACTCAAAAGCATCACATCCTTTTTACTTACTTACTTAGAAGGCATCAATAGGATCGAATGACATTCCTACTGGTATATTGGAGAGCTCATATTTTTCTATGAGTTCTGCTATTTTTTCTTGCCAAATGTTTATCATATCTTTCACTGTAATATCATCGGAGCCACCGTCAGGAAAGGAAATATCCACTTGCGGGGAATTGGCCAACGCAATTCCTACGAGGAGAGCAGTAGCCTGTTTGATTGCACGAGGGACTACATCTCCTCCATTATAACGATAAGTTATTTTTGCTCTTTTGCGACCACTTGGAGGTCTTTGCCTGAGGAAGTATATTTTTCCCAGGGTATAATCAACCCAGAAATCTTCACCTCGTCCTTCAGTCCGAGCAGTAAGCCATTCTGTCCAAGTATTATTGTACCAAATTTTTATTGAATCGAAGTTAGGAGACTCTTCATCGAAATCCAAAACATTAGGAATATTCAGATGGATAGAGCATTCAGCCTGATCTTGCCAAATATCATGGACTTCATCACTCACTTGGATTGTTCGAGTTCCCCATGCGTTAGTGCATTTATCTTCGAGAGTTTCTTCTGCATCAAGGATAAACTCTACCACTTCGTCATAAGAGGGGAGAGTAATGTTCTGACCGAAAACTGCTCGTTCACCTTCATGGTCAGTGAGCTGACAAATTCTGGCCACATCTTTCGGGGTACAATAAACAGGGGTACTCATTAAACCACATTCGCATGAACAACGACCAGAGCTTTTTGCCCATAAATATCAATTCGGACATTAATGAGAGAAACAAGGGTTAAGCCATCAATATAAGCTTTGATTAGTACAGGTTCAGCCTCTACATAATCAGAGAATATTGCTTCAGGCAGATCAGGTTCCCTCCACAAACACAATACACTTCTGGCCATAGACCGCTATTTCCAGAATATTTATTGTCGTGAGGGATAGTCCATCGATATAGGCCTTAACTGCTGCTGGTTCTGCTTCGACCCAATCGCAATAAGTCGCCATTTTTTAGCTCACCTTCGATGCATTACTAATGCTAAGATCAGTCCAGCAGATCCAGATGTGAAGTCTAAATCAAGCCAACCAGCTTGAGCTCCAGCGTTATCAGCGTTCTTTTTGATTTGAATTGCTTGAACCGCTGCGTTATCCACACCAAGAGCAACGAGAACTTCATCACATTCCAGGTCAATTTCGCCTGTGGTGACTGCTGTGCCATCCCATTCGACAATAACCCATTCGGTTCTGTAAGCATCTCTTAGACCTTGTTGCATGGGTGATCCTTGCATCTTTCCAACTATAGTACTTGTAAATGCCATTTTTATTTACCTTTGTGTTTTTCTATTTTCGCTTTAAGTTCGACAATATCTTCCTTAAATTGTTTCGCAATGTCAGGTTCAACATTACCGATCCTGAGCATTGTTTCCTTTACTTCCAATAATAGTTCCAATTGGGTCAGTGCTTGATTGAAGGCTCGTTTGACTGCTTTTTTTGGTACTTGAGGAACCGAGCCTGGCACTGGTGGAGGAGGAACTCCTGTTCCTACCACTTGTTGAATGATCTGTTGTTTCGGGAGGAATGATAAGTCCTCAAGTAATCGTAATGTTAATTGTGTTACGAGGTCAAGAGAGTTTTCAACAGTGATTAGTCTTCCTTCGACTTTTTCACTGCTATCGCCTTGTCCTCCTTGGCTATCAATTCGTTCAGGTATTTGGCTATGTGTTTGCTTGATTTTGGAAGGCCGTCTTTGGATATGTCGTGTAATATTTGAGCGGCTTCTCCTGGACGAAGAGGGATTTTTAACCCTTGTAGTATTTGAGATTTGCGAATCCTGAATGGAAGAGCGAGTATTCTTCCTACGTCCCTTGATAAAAAACGCTTTTTCTCCTTCTTTGTAGCTAGAGGATCATCTTCAACAAATCGGACTTTGAAATTCTTTTTGCCTCCTGGTGTCTGAAGTAAGTCATGGATATATTGAGTATCCTTGACATCACCACCAAATTCTTGTCCTCTGCGTAATCGAGCAGAGCCTACAAAGATTTTCCAGTTACCAGCATTAGGTAAGATCGACCTTTTGCCTAACTTAATTTCGCGTGACATGAAACGTCTGGGGCCTAAATAAGTGATTTTCGCACTGAAGGATTTACCACCTTTTTGATAAATACCTGTTCCTGCAAACCAATGAGCTGCTTGTAAAGCTTGAACACTTCTGGTTTCAGGATCTTCCGCTGGTTTCACAAAATAATCGGGAATTGCATCATAGTCGAGGTTCTTTTGTGCTTCTTTCTCGGCTTTGATTTGTGCTTTAATTTCTGCTTCAGCTTTCTTCATGGCTTTCTTAGCTTCAGCTTTCTTTTGAGCCTTGGCTATTTTGTCAGCCTTCTTGCGAGCTTTTTCTGCTTTTTCTTTCTTTGCTTCCTGTTCAGCCTTAACTCTTGCTTTTTTTTCAGCTAAGAAAGTTGCTTGTTCTTCTTCTTCTTGAGCTATAATAGCTAATTCTTCATCAGTTAATTCTTTGTTTTCTTCAGACATAATAATTCACCTTTTTTAAAAACAATAAAAAAATAGGGGATGGAGAGAGTACCTAATTTAGGTACTTGATTGCTCCATGACAATTGAACTTGTCAGCACATAGCTGAGCCACAGTCAGGTACATGTACTTGTAATTGAACGAATCCAATAACAAGAAGTGAGCGTTTTCTGTATCCATGTAAACTGTGGGGAGAGCCACACGAATTTCGATGTGATCCATGTCTAACAGGTAAATGTTTCCATTACCACCTGCTTCACCATGAATGTCTTTGCTGGTGAAAATAGGTACTTCAATACCTGCTCCAACATAAGAACTGACTGCAAATCCAATGCTTTCACCTTTTCTGGTGGAAACACCATTTTGAGTGCTGATCTTCCAGGGACTTTGACCTGAGGAATATCTTTGCTTAACTCCATCGAGAGCTTGGATCGAGTTGAGTTGAGATTCATCAGTTATCATGATGAAGTTTCTCGCTTCACTGTATTTTTTACAGTCAGAGATCATGTCATCAAGTAACCCTAATTGGAGGTTACGAAGAGTTCCACCATTGATGTCGTTATATGCTTCAGCTTCGTTGGCTGATCGATCAAATCCGTATATATCACAGTCACCTGCGTCTAACAGAGCCTCTTCAGCTCCATCACTACAAACTCGATCTATTGACTCAATGTAGTTGTCGAAGTTTCCACCAACTCTTGCGAGAGTGCCTGTGTCATAGGTCAATTTGGCATTGATGTCTGAGGCATGTTGTTTGGACATGTAGAGTTTTGCCCATTCAGCGAAGTTTTGTCCTGGAGAATCTTGCCACCTGGTTTTGAGTTGTGCCAGTAAGCTTGAGTCCCAATGGTTATACATAACAGCAGGATCAGTGTAAGTCACTTCAACGAGAGTTGGAATGTCTGTTTCACCAAGAGCAGAGGCAGTTTCTAATTGCCCGTAAAAGTTGCTCGGAGCTGCTGTGATAACTCTGAGAGAATCACCTTTCGCTTGATAGGTCGTCTTTTTCAAGAGCCTATAAACATCAGATTCATGGTTCAGCCAATCAGTGGTCATTTTCCCATAGATTGGATTGAAATAATTAGTTTTAGTCGTTAAGAACGGATCATCTGCTTTCAAGAGGTCTTGATTGTGAACACTTGCTCCAATACCTTGACCACCCATTGATCCGAGTCCAAAAGCAGGGGTTTTGTTTCCCATGCCGAATTGTGGCCCCATGCCAAAGAAAGTTGCGGCATATTGGCCTTCATAAGTGACTTTCATTAAGTCGTCTATACTAAGTGGGGTTGCCATAGCTAATCGCCTTTTACTTTTTTACACCTTAGCTCTTGAGAGCATTCATATCCATTGATGTGAGAGCTTCGATACTTTGCTCAGATGTCGGAAGTTTGCTTTTCTTCCTTTCTTGCCCTTGTGTCAAGTCACGATCGGTAGTTCCTGGAGCAGGGCTTTCGCTCACTTTCTTGAAACCCATCTTTTCAGCGGCTTTCTCGAACTGATCCATAGTTATACCGTCTTCGGAAAGAGTCAGAACAGGTTCCTTGGTCGTTTTTGGATCCTTTGTATCCTTCTCCTTATCTGAGTTATCGCCTTTGGCTTTTTTCTTCTCTTCGTCCTTGTCCTCTTCTTTATCATCAGGCTTTTTGTCGTCATCGCCTTTTGGAGGTGGGACATTCGCTTTGTTGAGAAGAGCGATAATCTCTTGCTGACCTTTTATCATTTCTTGCATAGCTGCGGAGAGGTCTGCTCCTTCTTTTCCTATATCTTCGCCCATTTCGTTAAACTCCTCTTTTGACATTTCGAGGGCATTCATTAAATCAAAATACATAATTGAACGTGCATCTGGTTCTGTTGTTCCCGCTTTGATTAATGAGTCGTAGTGAGATAAACAACTGGGACAAGAACTCAACATCAAATCCACCAGTTCTTCATCCGTAGCGGGGAGAGACTTTTCCAGATCCATTTTCAGTAAGCGTCCACCGACAACACCACCAATGGGAGTTATCAGGTTATCATATTCATCAATGGCTTTCAATAACTCAGTGGCAGTTTGCTGAGCTAATTCTCCATCAGCTTTTCCAATTTGTCCGAGTTTAGCTCTAAGCTCGCTAATTTTCGCTTGGATGGCTTGGATTTCCTTTTTATAAACATTATCTCTTTGCTTTTTCTCTTGGTTAAACCGCTTGAGTTTTTGCTGAAAATCATTGCCCATTGAGTTATACTGCTGCTTAAAATTGGCATAGTCGTCCTTCTTTCGAGCAAGTTGTTTGTCAAAATTAGCGATTTTCCTGGGAAGATCCTTTTGCATTTTACCCCATGCAGGGTTCCAAACAACCGAACCAGAACGAGGAGGAGAACTACTTCCTCTGAATCCTTTTTTTACGTCTTCACTCATAGTAATTTCATCCATGTTTTGGCCTTTAGCTAGAGAAATTTTGTCGATAGTACTCTCTGGGTTGGCTCCTTGTTGGCCTTGACCTGCGAGATCAGTAACCGTAAATTCATAAATTTGCAGGTCATCGAACTTCCTAAAACATTCGTTCCCTGCACATTCATATTTTGGTACACCAACAGGAGTTGCCCCAAGAGAAAGGACTGGTTTGCCTGATTTTTCAGCAAGCTGTATTGATTCCCATGCTTGGTCGTCTATTTTATAATTATTAAATATGAGACCTTCTAACCATAGGCCAGGTACTTTTTTACCTGCTACCTCTTTCTTGCGTATTTCATACTTAAGAATCCTTCCAACGTGCCTGTTCGAGTGTCCATACATGATTGGGCTACCCCTCTGCATATATGTCGGCATTATCTTTTTAATACCGTCCATCGGGAGTTTATCTTCTTGTGAGTCTTTGACTTCAACTGAACCCCAACCAGAAAATTTCCGAGTGGCTTTCTTCAAATCTTGGAGATGGAAATTTATAACAGTATGAATATGCTTTGCTTTGAGGACTTGATCGAGAGTAGCTCCCTGAAGTGTTGATGATGGATCAACAGTAGCTTGTTTCAGTCTGGGGTTTACGTACTTTTTAATCCATGATTCGGATTTGCTTACCCGATCCATTATTTCCTTATGTGTTTGTCCTTCTTTTTTACAACAAACAGCATAATCAATCCAGTCGCCAGTTTGAAGCGACTTTTTGAGAGCTTCCACACCTGGTTCGAGTAGCTCCTTGGAAACGCCATCAACGGTTTTGTCCAAATTCTCAAACCAGTGGAGTAGCTCACCTTTATTTTTATCAGTCGTATATTCTATTAATTCCGTTGCGTTCATTCAAATTCCAATCCATGTCTTTTTGCGATACTGGGAGCCATCACCATTAATTTATCCATAGCAGGTCTTAAATATGGATGAGGGCTCTGACCTCTGGCCATAATTTTTTTCCACGTACCCCAACCCAACCAAGTATGTACTCCATAATATTCACCGTCTAACCAACAGTGCATCCCACCTTTCACACCTTTCTTCCATGCCCAATAATCGAGGGGGTTTTTCATGATGTCAGGTGTCCCTTTAATAATAATGTTGGGTTTTTCTCCTTTCCTGACTTTTTTCTGAGTGTATTCCAGACCAGGGCCTAAAGGAGCCACATAAGGTTTTGTTCCAAATTCAACTGCTGAAGCATAAGGAGCTCCAAAAATAACCAGTCCTACCAAGTCAGCCTCGTTCTCTTCTAATTCTACCCTACCTGATTGAGCCAAGTTACCAGTGACCCAAGAATTGTTTTTCTTGAGATTATCTTGAGCTTCCTGTAAAATCAAGTCTAACATGTCCTCGTAAAAACCTCTAATAGCATCTATGTACATGCTTTCCATATCTGGTAGAGCTTTCAACTTGTCCATTTTCATCTCAATCATGAGTAGAATTTCCTATCTTTAGCTGATTCTTCTTCGCGAACTCGTTTTCGTTTCTGTAGTTCACGATTAATTTCCTGCCTTTGTTTTCGTAGGTCTTTATCAGGTAAGTCTCCTAAGCTCATTAGAATTTACCTCGTCCATCGATTATGTCCACCCTACCAGTCGCTTTGTGAACTTGCAGAATGGTCACATCTTCCGAAGCATCTTTGTAAGCTGGATCAGTGGCTCCAATCAAATATACGCCTTCATCATTCTTGAATAACTCATAAGTCATGTCATTAGTCATAACAATATTATGTCCAGGCATGAATTCAGATTTTTCCACAGGGAGAGAAACTTTCCTCCTCAAAACTCTCCGACAATTTGCATGAGGAACCCATTCTCGATAACCCCACTTGGGTTGAATTTCTCCAGTGACCGTCTTCATAATATCTTTGAGGTCTTGGAGGGGAACACCTTTTCCTCCTCCAGCTTTATCAACTCGTTTTCCAATCTCAGTACAAATATCTGATGTTCGATGATCTTCAGGGCCAAACCATTCATAGAGATAATTCTCATGAGTGTCTCTTTGTTTGAGAGCTTCTTCTCGACCTTTAGCTGTAACACCTGTTGTTTCTGTGCGAGCTATTCGTTCCAATCGATAAGTATTTGTTCTGATGGATCGCTTCATTTTCTCAATGATCCTCGGAATACTCATTTTCCCAATACGTCTGTATGTGAGTTCCCTTGCTTCTGGAAGTGTATAATCTGGATGATCCATTTGGACATCTCGAAGTGTTGCGAGAAACCTGGGAGTTGTCGGAGCCTCATATCCTTCCTTAATTATTTCATTTAGCTCCTGACTCAACTCCTCATTCATTCCAGCAAAACTTTTCCAGAAAGGGTTCTCCCGATAAATAGTTTCAAGCACTTGCTTATCCGCTCTATCGAAAGGTGAAATATCTTCGTCTATATAATCGGGAGCCTCATCATCCAGAGCTTTGCGTATGGAATCATAATCGGCTTTGTCCAGTTCTGGTGTCATGCGTTTTCCTTTCTGATAGGCTCGAAGAACTTCCGCAAAAGCTTGTTTCTCTACTTGAGGGATTGACTTTTCTAACAGTTTTCCGAGTTCTTCTGTAAGCTCAGATGCAGTCTTCACATTCTCCAGTTTCTCTAGCTTGTTTAGTAACTCTTCTTTGTACACTCTTTCTACGTTACGTCCAAATATGGTCTCAACATTGCCAACTTTCTTATCGATTTTTCTTCCTGATTCACCTGATTTACTGAAGGCAATATCAATATCATAAGAGCCACACTTAGGACATTTAACCTCCATGCTCTTAGGGATTTTCTTTTTGAATGTGTTTCCACATTCCATACATTGCATAGGATATGAAGGTTGGGCTTTTTTTGTTTCATCATCTTCATCCTCACAGCCTCCACGATTATAATTATCTCGAGTACCCTTACCAGATCCATCGCGTTTTGGCTTACCATATTCACTTGCTTTCTTTGTATCGCCAAGGCATTGATTGAGAGCAGCATCAAGTAATTTCTTTTTATTCCAGCTAGGATATTTCGATTCCATGAGGGACAATTTCTTGTTCACACAATCCATGTCCACTCCTCCATCACCAGCAGCTTTTTTATCTAAGTGACCTATATAACCACAGACTTTTTTGACAATACTCCAAGGAATAATTCCTTTGTTGAGGTCGCCATACTCATTTAATTCTGTGAGGGCCTTCTTCGTTACCCTCTCTTTTTCATCTTCATTCTCATCTTCAGGTTTGGGAGGTTTCCCTGGTGGAAGTTGTTTGGGTTCTTGTCCGGGAGGAAGATTTTCTTGGTCAAATTGTCCGGGAGGAAGTTCTTCTTTTTTCTTGGCTTCACCTGAAAAGATAAATTCCTCTCCTTCAAGTTTTACATCGAAACCCATGTCGAGCATCATTTGAGCAGAAGAGATTTTCTTCTCCATCCGTTCCAACTCAGCCATTTCATCATGTTCCCTGGAAGGCTGAAGTTTTAATTTCCAATCAGTAACAAATAATATTTCCAGCACTGGAGGAAAAACTTTGTTATGGTAAACTGCTTGGCCAAAGTCCACTGTCCTATCAGATACAGTAATCTGAAGTCCTTCGTTATTCAGTCCACCAGACGTAGAAACATCTGCTTGGAAAATAGGCATGATTCCCCAGAGAGCTGCTATATTCAATCGTAATTCCTTTTTATATTCGGAAGCTTGCATCTCTGCTAAAGAATCAATTAATTTAACAAATTCTACTTTGCCTTTACCTCGTTCTCCGCTTTCAACAGCGACAACTGGCATATAGTGTGGGTCTTGTCTAAGCTTATCCTGAGTTTCAGACCACCACTTCCTAAGATAGTCCACGTTTTCTGTCGAGACTCCGAGGATTCCCTTGAGCCTCCCTTTTTCGTACAGGTTCTCCGCATATCGATCCATCAGTTGTAATGTGCGAGTAATGATCCAAGCAGTAAAAACTGGACTTACTCCATATAATCGACTGGGTTCATATTTTGAAGCATGTATTACCTCTCCTTTGATATAATACTTAATAGCGTTCTTTCCTCCTGCCTCTGTCTCAACATAGTGAACATCTTGCAGGGGTAAGTTACAAAACTCTCCATTAACTATTTCCTCACAATTCCCTGGTTCTTCAGCCGCTTGATTTCTATGATTCACACAAGTCCAATAGCGGCCACCTCGTCTTCCCGCTTCATCACCGACAATGCGGAATCTGCAAGGATCCCCTCGCATAAATTCTTTTGCCCTCCCAAATACTGATCCATCAGGGCCAATCATATAATCTTTAATAATAACTAAATACATGTCATCAGCAGTGTTCACATCATCTTCTAATTCTTGTAAGACCTCCAAGAACGATTGATCTGCATCATTACATCTCTCTGCAAAGTTTTCAAAGAATTTCTTTTGAGCAGGATTAGGCTTTCGTAATTCCCCACCACACTCACACTTTTCTGTTTCTTGCTCTTCTTGGTATTCGGTTCCGCATTCAGTACATTTGTATTTGAATTTGGGTTCAAAGTCAAACCCCTCTTTGAGTGTCTCACGAAATATTTCTTGCTTAAGTTTGAGAATGATTGTCCTGAGAATAACTGATTGCCAGCGGATCAGGTAATACAAGAACATGTTGAATGGGATTCTTGGTAACTTCACATCAGGGGTCATACTCATATCAGGTGAGCTGACTGTGGGAACAGGTGTTCCAGCAGCTTTGAGTAATTGTTCATTTTCCTTTTTGAGATCAACCACATCTTGATCGTTAAAGATTGTTCGGTTATTCCATCTATTCTTTACTGTGTCTATAATCCAACTCATAATCTATTCTCCTTTCATGCAAATTCCCATTCTCCAATAGTCTGAATATCGCCCATAGCAGGGTGTATTCCCCAGTTTGCCCAGACGAAACTATCCACATAATCATCATACTTCTTTTCGTATTCTTCGCGTACTTCCTCATTAACCATTTTCTTATGATAGGCTAATAATTGATTAGTAAGCATCTTGAACTTCTTAGGGATTTTTATTTTTCTCTTTTCCAATCTCATCCGGGCATTAGCAACCATGCGAAGTTTTTTGCCAGTGAAGGATCCTTGTTTCATAATAATTCCCATGTGAGCCACTCTACTTCTCAGCTCTTTATTGACAAAAGCTGATACAGCACTCTGTTCAGAAAGAATAATTGGCTCATAAATAGTGGCTATCTCAGCAATCCCTTCCACCATTTCTTCAATACGAGCTCGTTTCCATGATTCAACAGCAAAGACATACCAAACGTCAGTTCCTAAAAATATGTCACCAGTATAGCCGACAACCGTAGCCACAGTTTCATGAGCATCTCCCCAATCTATCCCCATGAAAAATTGTGTGACCTCATCGAAGGATGGAAGTTCATGCATTCCAATGAGGGCCGCTTGAATATCCGCTTGTCTAAAAGCTGATCCAGATTTGGAAGTCCACTTAGCCATCACTTCAATATCGAATGTTGCTTCATCATAGATATTTTTCAAACGCTCAATATTAACTCGAGGAATCCAGTTGCATTGGTAAGCATCCCAATGATAACGAACAATTCCCAGTTCCACCCATTTGTCCCACCAATCCTTGACTATGTGAACGATATGGTCAGGTGTGGTGAGAATAACTAATTTGAAAGATTCCGCTGTGATAATTTGCCCAAAGACTGACTGGAGTATTTCACTCTTAGCAGAACAGCCTTCATCAATAATAATCATGTCAGCCCTGGGAGCTTTGGTCTGCTTTGGTGATGCTGACAATATCTCCAATCCTCCTCCAGAAATAAGTTCAGTTTTTGTTTGAGTAATTTCCCCGAGTACCTTCTGACCACAATCGGTCATTTTCAATACATCACTACAATAGCGATATGCCTGGGAAGCTTGTTTTTTTGATCCGGACAAAATACTTACTCGAAAATTGTCTAAGTTGTCCAAGAGGCAATTAGTAGAATAAGAAGTGAGCATGGTCTTGGATCCACCACGATTGCAGATTCCCATAACTATAGGAATATTAAAGTCAGTAATATCCCTCATGAAGGCAATCTGGAAGTCATTCCATCCTCGCCATTTTGCTTTATGACGAGTATGCCTTTCGTACAATTCCCGACCTATGACTTTATCAGCCCAGAGGTGGGGATTGTCGAGGTTCCAATCTGAATTTATCCTGTTCTCGAGCTTTCCTCTCATGAAAGTTTCTATGGTATGGGCATTGCTCACAAAATTCATCTAACCTTTGAATCAGTCGATCTTCTGTTTCTTTATCAATGCTTACTTGAGTTGCTGGTATATCTGGAACGCGATTACGAAATTGAAACTCGAACATACGAATAAGAGTATTTCCTATGCGAACATATTGCTCTGGATCTAATTCTCCCTGGGACATCATCAACAATCCTTGTTGAATACTTCTCCAGCCAACAGCTCCAATCATATTCATGGGAGTCTCTTTATCGATAGTGACATTTAGCTCTCCCATCGATTCGAGGGTTTCAATCATTCGCTCTGTCGTACTTGGCCCTCGAGTGGATCGCTTTTGAGCCAGGGTTGGTCGTAAGTTTCGATTCTTTAAATAATTAGAAATGTTGGCTCCTGAACAGCCGAGCTTTCGAGCCGCTTCTGTTTGCGTCATTTGTTTATTCAGAACCTTAGTGAGAATTTCTTCACCTTCAGGATGGCGAGAAAATACATTGGTTCGCTTTACTCGATCTTGCATACCAGTCCAGCTTTCTCTTTTAAGCTTGAAAGTTAAGTGTTAAGTTTAATTTGAGAAGGATTAAGTCGATTCAGAGTTAAAAGGTTTTACGTATTTTTTTGTCATGTGACTGTCACAGCTACATTTATATAGTAGTATGGTAGTATATTACTTGGAGAGATATGATGAACCTAAACGAATTAATCAATCAATTCCAAAAAATCGAAAAAAAATATGAGATTATTACCTATCTGAATACTCGTCTTGCTGATAAGAAAGCAATTCTTGAAGAGTTATCCGAAAGATTCTCTGATGATGATGATGTGAATGAGCAGAGAGAGAAGTCCTTATGGGACGATCTAAACGCTTATGAAGCCATCATTGAACAAGAGAAGATCATTCTGGACAACTACTTAGGAAAACTGCTTCGTATCATTATGAAGAGTCGGATAATTTAATTATCTCTTCCTTTTTCTTTTTTCCAAGTATTAGCTGAAGTCAGACGTTCGGTAGAACGAATGACTTGGAGAAAGAACGATGAGTCTAAGTGAACAATTTAACCGATGCTATCAAGCCATCAAATCTTTCGAAGAGGATGTCAAAGCGTTGGAGAAAATTATAGATGATCCTTCGACTATCGAAGATTATGGATGTGGAGATCCAGGTTGTAGTATATGCGTGGATCCTGATCCAGATCAGATAGTTGAACATGCCTATAATGAACTCCAAACTGCTTTCAGCAATCTATCCAGAGCAGAGATGGAATTGGGAGTATTGGTGAACAAATCTATCTTAGGAATCAGGTAACTGATTCCGCTTCCTTTTTTCTTTTTGGAAGGGTTTGCCAAGGGAAACCTTTTTCTTTTTTATTGTGACACAATACTCATGTCTCGTGACATGTCTCAGTGACAAAACTTAAATAGTAGTATGGTATTAAGTTACTTGGAGTAATTTGAATGAACCCAAACGAAACAAATGAGTATATTGAAAATTTCTTCGAAGAGAAAGAAATCGAACAAATAGACTACGAACTCTATGATAAAGGCGGCATGTGGAATTTAGTCCCAACTGAAGTTATCATTGAATTTATCAAAGGATTACCCTACAGGGCTAAACACCAAGTAGCAATAACAATCCTAAAGATCGATTTAGTGAACGGACGAGTGGAAGATTATCTAAAACATATTGCTCAAAATATGATAGACCAGTAATCTATCTTCCTTTCTTTTTTTAGGTATTAGCTGGGGTCAGACACTCGATAAAGAGTGACCTAAAAGGAACTGATGAAGAGATGAAACATACATACACCAATATTAGTGTGGAAATACCTGGACATGTCTATGTCGATGCTGTTAAGCTTTTAGCTAACAACGACTGGGAATATACCACTAAGACCGATGAACGAGATGATATGCAATTTGTCAAAATAACACCTCACAGAATGAGTGGAAAAATAGAGGTTGTTTTTCTTCAACGGATGAAAGTCATTACCAGAGCAGGAGATAAAGAAACATATTACCTCTCTGTAAATGTCGCTTATCTGAAGCGAGGAGAATCAAACGATTATTTCTCACATCTGCAAGAGATTCAGGATGGCAAAGATGCAATCGAAGAATTCTTGGCTATTGTGGGATTCGAGAAAGTCTTTGTATTGAAAGACATAATGATTGGCTATGCGAATAATGAACAACCCTACGTCTGGGAGGATTAAACTCCTCCATCCTTTTTTACCAGAGCAGGTGGGACACACTCCCTCAACAGAGGTGTCTGGTAAAACGAACCCAAACGAGTTGAATAAACATGAAACAAGTAACAGACTATCGAGGACGAATCTTTGAACCTGTTGGACGGTATTGGAAACTTGTCGGCAGTGATAATGAGAGAGTCTATCGAAAAGGCTTCAAAAAGAAAAAAATAGGGGAACGCCTTCATCCCTCCGCATATTTCAAGCGATCCTATAACTTCAAAGGTATTCCTAACCGCAAGATCAATACCATGAAGAAACGATGGGTCAAAAACTTGAAGCCTATTCCTATTTACAGGATCGATGGAATCCAATTCACTATGGTTCCCAAACCTAAGCCAAAGAAAAAGACCGAACCAGTTCCCTTTGTTAAGTTCTTTGAAGATCCTAAAAATAAGAAATATCTGTTAAAAGATGTGGACTATTGGATCAAATGGAACGAAATGAAAAACGAATCTCAAAGTCTGATGGATGTCATGGATTCAATTTCTAAGAGTTATGAGTCTAACTTCATTAATGGTGAAGAAACTCCTTTCCGAGAGAGATTGTATGACATATTATCCACTCACAAAGACTACGAGATTGGGAATTATCAAGTTCGCAAAGTATCTTTATCTGAGCAGGATGACAAGGAGCTGAACTCGAATGCCTAAAAAGAAATACACCATAACTCTGTCTGTGGATGAAGACTTACATGAGTACCTCATGGAGCAAACAGGTGGATCTAAATGGCATCGAGGATCCTTCATCAAATCCATCCTTTACCAATGGAAAAATAATAAAATCTATCTTGGTGGAGGTAATGGTAATGGTTCAGATCATCAGGCTTCAACTGTGAGAACCAAGAAAGGATCCTTCGCTGTTGGAACCGCTCTCTATGATACAAGTAAGGTAAGTATAATGGATCTCAATTCAGAGTTAAAACAAGCCTTTAAAGAGAGAGGAATTAAGGTCTCTTAACCCTCTCTCCTTTTTCTGACACAGGTGGACTACACTCCCTCATTGGAGGTGGTCAGGAAATAAAAAATGTTTAAGCTATTAGATAATGATATGATTGGACACATGGCTGATGAACTGATGAATTTGCATAACAAGCTTTACACAGGAACACCTGTGAATAATGATGATATGACAATTTTATCAGGGATCATTGGAATCCTGAACCAGAATCATAGAAACTAATCTTCACAGTTTTTTTTGGAGTCACCTTTTTGGTGGCTCCTTTTTTTTTGGTCTTCGTTCCTGGGAAATACACATGAACAAATTAGTGTCTCACTTTTCCTGGGTACGAGGCGTTGTGTCTCACAAACCTGGAGAAGAAAAAAATGAACCCTGAAGCTAATGACTGGAAAACTGCTCGTTGGAAGCAAATCTTTGCCGATGCGAGAAAACAAATGAATGATGGAAGAAAGGGCAAAAGGATTGACTGCCCACAGTGTAGAGCTTTCTACGGTGACTATCCTTCCGATTCTGAAGAATTTATGAAATCATGGCCACTGATGAAAGCCACTTACACGCGTAAGGAACGAAGCAAGTGGACGAAGATCGGATACTATTGCGAACAGTGTGAGCTCTTCATTCCGCTTATCCGATAAAATCTTCTAACCTGGACTGAACTTTTTGCTCCACTAACATCATAGTATCATTCCTGTTTCCACCATGACAGAAAATATGGAGTTCCCTCTTTTTGTAGCCTCGCTTTTTTCCCATCCCAACAGAGTTGAAACCAAAAGTAATAATCTTTCCTTGGGGTCGGAGAAGTTTATCACAGGACTCTCTAACAATAGTCATAATGATATGTTTCTTTCCATCCAGTTTGTAAGTTGCACGGGCCTGAAAATGTGAGAAGGGAGGATCCAAGACAATCATATCAAACTTAACTTTTAATTCTACCATTTCCAGTAAAACGTCTTTGCAGTCCCCGACCATATCAGGTAACATGTCTGGGTTAATATCAATAGTTCGAGAATGTTTGCATGAGCGGATCCTGGACTTCCCTCCATAGGGGAATAAAACTTTTTTTCCAGCACAGGCTTCTTCTAAGTAGTTCTTTATTTCTGGAATCTTAAACGTCCACTTATTAGGTAACGTAAAGTTTGTGTAGTAAATTTTCAATTTCTAATCTCCAGCGACTTTCTTGCCATGCTATCATACAGGGCTATCAAAGTTAAGGCTCAAATGACCCACTTCTGAGTCAAAAAATAAGAGGGAGAGAGGGTAGAGCTGAACCCAAACGATGATTTTTTCGATGATCTTGGAAGACAGTCGCAAAAAAAAGTTTGACTCTACCCTTCAAGTAAGCCTAAACAGATGCCTCCTTATTAGGTTTTTCTTCCTTGCGTACAGGGTTGGCAACAACCCCAATCGAAACTGTATATTTCACCAGTTGAGGGGCTGGATACTGTTCCAAGAAAAGTTTAAGTTCAGCGGATTCTTTCCCTTCCAGGTTAAAATCAACACTTCGCCTTTCGCCTGATCCCATATCAACTAAAGTAATATGAAATCTTGTCATTCCTGTGTTAAAGTTCAAAGTTGAAAAAGATTCGATCAAGTGTAAGTCTTCTGTCTTTATGAATCCTGCTTTGATCATTTGGACTCCCATGATAGTTGGAACCATACCAGGGAGAGGGTCAGCTAATTTCTCTCTCATCTCTTCAAGAGAGTTTTTTAACTCTTCTTTTGGTGTTTGTTTTGATTTTTCTTCTTGCATTTTATATCTCACATTTTTAATTCATTTGAGCAGTCAGCACAGTAATTATCAAAGTCAGGAATGCAGGGAATATTTTTCTCAAAGGCCTTACATTTTTTTATTATTGTTCCGCAATTATTACATCTTTCACACATTTTTTTCACGCTCTTTTGGTATTCGTAGAAAGTTCTCCAGGGAAGTTTGTTGCTTGAGAATTTTCTCCTTCATCCTCAAAAGCCGATCACAGTTTGGACAATTACCATGATCGAATGTGGGAAATACTTTCAGGAAACATGCACAACAGAGAGGATCAGGTTCTCCAGTATAAGCTAACTCGCATCCATCCCATCCACATTCAACACATTTAACCATTGTCTTCAACATCATCTATCTTAGGTTTGACGACCTTGCCAAACATCTGATAATAACTCTTCAGTCCATTCACTTTGAATAATACATTTACATTGATCACACCAAAAAATAGTATTACCCATACCATCATCATCTGCTTCGATAAAATCATCAGTTCCACAATTATGGCATTTCATCTTTTCAACTCCGTAGATTTAGCAATACATTCCATACAAAACCAGTGTTCTTTAGAAAAATGATTGAAAGCCATTTGAGATATATCAGTTAAGTGACCGCAGTTTTCACAGATACGGAAATCTACCTTTTTCCCCAACATATTTTCCAAAGTAATTATTGTATTTCTCATATTCACACCATCCTTAGGTTTTGCGACTTTCATATAAATCGCCATAATCGTTTTTTGCTTTTGATTTACCACTCCAAGCATGAAGAGCTAGTAAAAAGTAAATACAGTCTTTTACAACCTCTTGATAATTTCTATTATGGTTCATATCATTACAAATTGTTCCAGATGAATAATGATTCTCAGGGTAAGGTTCCATTTTTTCACATCCTTCTATGCCGAGATGAAATCATCCAATGTGGGACGAGTAATACCTTTCTCTTTCAGTTCTCTGCGTAAGTCCCAATGTTTCTTAGAGTTTTTGAAGTGATAATATAGCCCTGCTTTGCCTTTGTATTTTTTTCCACAGAGATAACATTCACCTGTTTTATAATTGGCTATTTCACCCATTAGTATCACCAGTCTCTTTCTATTATATCAAAGACATCAAGATTGTTTTTAGGAACTCTCATAATCCATCTCCAACCAGGTGAGCAGCTAGTAACTCTGCAATACACCAAGATAAATTCTCCATCATAAAGTAACCCAACATCTTTTTTTCCACAGAAACAACACCTCATAACTCATGCCTTCGATGATTTTTAATACCACTACTGTCTTAGTCGATTCGGGAGTGGCTTGTTGATAAAATGGAGGAAGGAAACTATTAATGAGTTTACAAAATTCTTCATGAGAGGAAATAGTAAACCCCTCATATTCACAGTCAGCTTTCAGAAATTCGATGGATAAGTCCTTGATCGCCCGAGGGGTTACACTATGCACTTCACAGAAATTAAGTTTGGAAGGATAAGTCTCTCGTACAATATCTCCCTTCTTAACTCTCTTCTTTAGAATTAATTGTAAACCTCTAACAGTAGTGTGCGTGGAGATATTCTGCTTATAATAATCATGCTTGTATTTAAAATTGTACATTATAGTCAATCACCTACTCCTGACGAAATATTGGCAATCTTATTTGTCCAATAATGGTTGCATTCAATACAGTAGTCCTTCCGATCAAGACCTCGGCAAACACAACAATTCCCATGTCGGTCACGTAACATACACCCAATATAAGTATGGCCGCACTTCTTGGATTCAGTCATCTTCCTTCTCGGTCTTCCTAGCTGAATCAACTTCGGCATCTTTAATCACCCTGGGAGAACATCGAATTTTTTTACATGTGAAACAAATCTGAGTTAGTGATTCATGATGGACTGTATAAGCTACCTGCTGGACATGTTTCTTTTGCTTACAATTAGCAATCCAAGATTCAATATAATCCTGAGGCATACTATCTTGAATGAAAACATCATCACCAGTCTTCAATAATCGCCAGAGATTAGGAAAAGCTTTGGTTGGTAAACCTTTATGTTCTTCCTTAGTGTCTGCTTGTTTAATCCATACAGCCCATAGTGTATCTATTTCTTTTTTCAGATCGTTCATTATTCATCACTATTTCTTTTAAGTCGGTTAGTTCAAATACTTCGAATACTTCAAAAAAAAGGGGAAGTGATTACTCCTCCTCATCGAGGTCAGTTTCGTCACTTTTTATGGGAGCAAACTTGAGTTCCTGCTCTTCCACGCGAACTTTCAATGTAGAAAGATATTTGTCTAATCGCTGTTTACGATTGGAGAAAATAACTAATAGACATTGTTCGCCTGTATCTTCGATATTAAGAGCTGTTTGCACAAGTTGAACTGTTGAGGGTTCATCTTTAAACTCTAATTTGCATGGGAGTCTCACAGGCTTTTGTTGTCCATCCACAAAAATATGGAAGTCACCTTTGAGAACTAACTGGCGAGTTTCTTTCACGCCATCTTTAGTAGTCTCTCTTTGCAGAGGGACAAATTTCATTGCAGTTAAAGCTGCTTTTATTCCATCTTGCTTTGTTGTCAATTCTTTCATCACCTAATCCTCAGGTATGTATCTCATTCGTTCTTGTTCGAGTTTCTTATCCAAAGCCAGTTCCATCTTGGCAAAAGTATCCCTGGCAATTCTTTGAAAATCAGCTCCCATCTCACATTCCATTTTTGCACTTATGAAAAGTTGAATGTTTTCATATTGAGCCATCTCAGGGATAGTTGCCTGGGAGATTTTCCGAGTCTTGGATAATGTCATTTCAACAAGCTTAAAGCTCCGATCAAAGAGTAATGTCTGATCGGCTGATTCCAATTTAATTTCTTTGGAAGGTTTCATCGTAACAGGGGGAGCAGGTTTTCCTTGGATCGATTGTTCTTGCTCTTCAAATTCACGATCTTGGGAAGATTGCTTTGATTGAGGGGGAAGTTTTTCCTTCTTCTTACACCAAGATGGATTATGAAAGTGTCCCTTCCAATCTTCTCCTTTGGGAATATCTGCTGGTTTAGTTTGCATCCAGAATTCTTTTTCAGATTCAGTATTCAGAACCAGATAGATATGAGTCTTACACACTCCACAATCTTTCTCTTGCATAATTTTAAATTTAGTCAATCAATTCCACTTCCTAATATTGAGGCATAATAGTTTTCATCCTCTTTTTGCCACTGTTTCAATTTGCGTCCCAGTCGCCATTCCCAGAAACGAATCTTCAATAGTATCCAGCAATATTTAACATAGTTCATTCTTTATCCTTCTCCAGTTGTAATAATGTTTGTAGCTCTTGCATCTCTTTGTGAACCATGTTACGAGCCATATTGAATATTTCCTGGTAACTATCATCCAGTAACTTTTTCCCCACCAGTTCGACATCACCAGAAAATTTAATGGTAACTTCCAGTTTGGGAGACCGTCCACTGAAAACTTGATGAGCCTCGTATTTTATTGTTGGTCTCTGGATAATAACTCGCTTCTCCACCTTAGAACTCTTCAAAGTTTTATTCTTTTTTATTTGTTGGTTCAATTGACCTTTCAAATAGTCAATCTCATTCTTTTCAGTTTTTGTTTGTTTGGGTTCTTTCTTTTCTTTACTCATGGTATAATTCCAACCTCTATTTCATAGCCTTCTCGTAATAACTCGGCTCTTATTTCGTTCAGATCAAATCCCAAGGCTTCAAGGATCTGCTCGAAGAACCACTGCTTATGATGTGATCCATCAGTCATAAGTCCCTCTACACACAGGTTTTTAACATCAACAGAATCAGTCATTAGTCATCCAACTCCACAATAATTGCGAGGGCCATAGCTGCAACTTGGCGAGCTTCATTCTTAATTACTACTGGGTCTTTGTTTTGCTTAATTGCATCCCACATCTCATCCACCTCTTCTTTTAATATCGCATATCCTTCATGGAACGAGGCGATCTTTCGATGTTTAGTTCTTGCTTGGATATATTCTTGGATTATATCAGCCACATCTTTTTCTACGCTCTTAAACCAATCAGTCAATCAAATTTCTCCTTGTATTTTTCATAAAAGTCAGCATTAACAGGATAGAAAAAATCCAGTGAGTATCGTTCCTCATGATTATATGTACTGGCTAACCAATGTAACGGATGTTCTCCAATAAGAATATTCTCATGGTTCCATTTATCCGTTGGTCTTCTTCTCCATCGATATTTGATAAACCAGAATTGGTGATTACAACTACAAGACATTATTCTTCCTCCAGTATTTCGCAGCCAGGTTCAGGAAACTTAGTAACAGAAAAATCATACAGTTTAAGACCTTCGATAGTTTGCCCAGGGAAGCCATCAAGTAGTGAGCCAAAACCTAATCCCTTTGGTTTTATGTCCTTGTATAATTCTATTGTAACCAGAATTCCCTTGTCATCTTCTTCAACTTCCACAATTTTTCCCATCGGAGGTTTTGTATGATCGAAATTATCTGACACTGGTTGTCCTTTGAGTTTCATGGATTGTAATTGTCCTTTGACAGAATCATAACCCTGCTGAGTATAAGTATCGCCTCGATAATCAGGTTCCGTTAGATGCTTCTTAAACAGGACGTATGCTTTGACTTTCGTTCTTTTGAATTTCTCACCACAGAGAGGACAATAAAATTCTTTCAGATCATCTATGCAGTGCCTCACATTTCCATCATGGAAATAGAGTTTGCTGTTTTTGATAAAGAATCCAGCAAAGACATATCCTTCATAACGATATTCATATTCGTGCTTACAATCAGTCATGTCCCAGATCCTCCTTTTGGTGGTGGTGGACTTGAAATAGTTTTATCTTTGGATCTCGTCCAGGTTTCATCTTCCTTCTGACATTTTTTATCGCAATATCTTTTTCCAGCAGTGAAGACATAAGTATTCTTCAAACGCTTCTGACACCAATCACATATCATCCAATTGAAGCTCTTCGCTATCCTTCTGCGAAACCTAGCTGCTGGTGTATATCCTTTCTTAGCTTTCTTTTCTTTGCGACTACCCATCATAACTCATTCCTATTTAAATCAGGGCTTGGGAAATTGACCCTTACAGGTTTATACCAACGACATTCTTCACCTGCGGCATGTGGACAGAGCTCTCCATGTGGAGGAACAGGGACAGAATAATCTCCTTTCTCTGAACCTTTATTATTACGAGCATTGCAAAAAGGGAACTTTCTTCCACCTAAGGATTTAACAACGTACCATTTTACATGGATACAGTCCACCCTTTTTACTTGGCGATCTTCAGACTTTGACAATTTCAATCTCCTCTCCATAAAGTATAACGAAATTTTTCGCAGGGAATTGTTCAAGCAGTCTAGCTTTTAACTCAGGGGCAAACTTTTCCGCTTTGGATTTTTCACACTTCAGGAGAATGATAGCTCCCTTGTCCCTGTATGACATAGTGAATAACTGATAATCGTTAGCGTGACCTGATCCTTCAGGGCCTTCCCTGTGCATTGTCATCTCGAAATCGACTTTGTCAAGTTTCTTCTCGAAGGCTTTCATCTCTGACTGTATAAAATCAAGTAAAGAATTTTGTCCTTCAGATATATGATCATTCATTTTCTTTTCCAGAGACTCATACATTTCCACCAGTCTCTTGACATTATGTTCGAGAATAAATTGTGAACCCTGACTATTTAGTTTTGTCTGAATTTCTCGTAGTTGATCGAATACTTCATTGAAGGGATAGTCTTCTTTTGAATGATGGGCATTGCCTACTTTACGATAATTATTCAAAACTATTACCTCCTGAAAGTAAGAATTGAGGATTGTTCTCGATAAGATCCTTTATCTGGACTACTTTGCCATCAGGCAATTGAGTAAGAATGTATGACATAAGTATATGTTCTAATTTGAAGATGGAATATTCGGTGGCTTCTAAGATTTGTTTGAGTGTCCAATACACAAATCGCAATGTTTGAGCTCGAGGAACCTCGACAACTCGACCTCCCTTGTAAGCCTTCAATATAGGAATGTCCACTCGAACCATTTTTTTCAGTTGAACTCCCTGGGAAACAGTATCGATTTTAAACTGAATAGCTTCTTTACCTTCCAAGGTTCCCCACATCTGATCTTTAATTCCATACTTACCCAAGAGAGAAAGAATTTGCATACGACTATTATCAGCACTTACTTTGGTTCCATAGTAAGGCATCTTACTTAACATAGGATAGTTTGATTTGTTCATCTGGTCAGTACCTCTTTAGTTTCATCTCGAAATTTAATCATAACCTCTGCTACCTTTACCCACTTCTTGGCTCCACCTTGTAAACTCCTGAACAGTTGCTCATCAGTAAGATGTTTGGGTTGTAGTCCTTTTTCAATTACTTCAATGAAGTACTCCAGATCGATAGAGTTGGCAATCTTGTTGGCTAAGAACATCCCTTCTTGGATCTCCTTGATGTTTCTATTTTTGATTTTCCCACTCATGTAAACACAACCTCGTCTGATAATTCATTGGTCTTTAGATATAATATCCGAAAAGAATAAACACAAAAATCCACAAAATTCTCTTCTCTAAGAATTTCCAATAGTTGATCCTTTGTAAGAGGATTATCTCGGACAATCAGAAGATCCTCTCCTCCACAGGGATAGTAATTGTCATAACCAAAATAGAGATATTTTTTACTCATGGTTTAATTCCTCCGCAACCAAAAGCTCGGAAAAGATTCAATCGCTCTTTAAGAGGGAGGCTCCCTATACGGATAATCATAGTTTGTGGATCAAAGAGAATGTGAAACTCGTCTTCCTCATTTACCAGATACAGGGCAATCGTTTGGTTCCTCATCATTTGAGCAACCACCAAGTCGCCATGAGCTAAGAATTTTTTCTTATTTGTAACCTGAATGAAATTCCCGACATTCTCTTTTAATCGGTCATAGATTCCTTCTGCTACTGTGGTCATTATTCAATCAGTCCTACTAATTCCACTCCACGAAAACCTTTCTTAGCATCGATGTAAAATAGAGGGGATTCACTTTTTCCCTCTAAGTTTTCCCAGATCCGAAATGTTACAGTATTAATAATAATTTTTGTTTCATCTGAGATCGCTCGCCTGGATAGAGGTTTTCCATAGTGTTGAAGGCATTCAACAATCATTCCCAGGTCATCCAATTTTTTATGCTCGGCAGGTTCAAAAGAAAGGACATGAGCTTTAGGATACTTAGACAAATCAGTTTTGAGAATAGTTGATTTGTACCCTTTTCTTCCAAATTCAAGAACCATGTGCATAATTTTAGAGCGAACGATTTGTCTTCGCTCATCAAGTAGTGACTGAAAGCATTCATGACAGAAATAATATGTTCCTCCTCGAGTGCCATAGCTGGAATGTTTTTCTCCAAATCCAATGGCTTTGAAACATCCAGTACAGATGCGAATTTTCTGGGACTTCACCAATTCCTTATTAGCTCCTTCATGTATGATAGTAAAGGCTTTATTTCTGGAGGTTCCTTCTCTTTATCAGATAGATAGCTCTTGAGGTCTATGGAGAAACAACGAGCCAAACGATTCTGTTTCCAGATGCGATCCGTAACGATAGGAAAAGTCCCAGACCCTACTTTGTGAACCATGATAATACCAACTGACGAGAAACACACACCCAATCTCTGCATTCGTTCGAGCAATCGCTTGGTCGAGTATTGCTTCCGCTTGGGGAATGTGACTAATAAAGCCAAATCTTCCATTTCACCTTTCTCTTTTGTTATTTGTGTGCAAAACAAGTTGGCTATACTAGCTGGTCGATTTTTCTCGTTGTAACAGACAAATCCATGAATGGCTTCGTAACCGAATTTACTTTCAAAGTAATCTGTGGCAATAGCTATGGCATCCCAGTATCCTTCGGAAGTAGTTGAGAAATATTTCTGACCGTCAGCAGCATATCGAAATTTCAGGGTTTTTTCATTTTCCAAACTTAGACCTCTTGAGCGTATTACCTTAACCCCTTCATACTAATATACTTTTTTACGGGGCTACAATTATTTCCTGTTTTATTGATAAAAAATTTGCTTTTCACCTTGATTGCCTATGGATACTCGGATCTAAGGGTGGTCGGGAAGCAAACGGAAGCATCTAACAAAGAAGGATAATTTTAGTGGAAATCGAGGTTGATACCCTAACCCCCACACCCCCACCTTGGCTTCTCATAAGTTCGAAAAAAGAGAGAGAGAGTGTACTGTCTTACCATATATATTATATATACTAACCAGCTTTTTCGGAGGGGAAAATTAACTCCAAAGTTAATATCTTAACCTGATAAGTGAATTTTCAAGTTAAAATTTCAATTAATCATTTCCATTGGAACTCGAGCTGGGGGTTAGCCTCTTCAGGTAGTAAGGCTTTGATTTTCATTTATAAAGAAAAGGCTCCACTGGAAGTATAGGAGGGGTAATGCTCTATACGGGTCTTAATAGGATCTACTCCACACCTGTCGCCAAGATGAGTCCATCGCCTACTAAAACCCTTTTTCGCTGAGCATCGTAATGTTCTACATTTAGTCACCATCTAAATTCATGAAACAAAAACAGATGTAATCGATCAGTCTTTTTCGACTGTTATAAGCAGGTGAACTTCCCTATTTAAAAATTCTTCCTCTTGAGTAAAAACATCCATGACTCCATCATAGAAATTTTCAGTGAAATCCTGGACATGGGATCCTAACCACTTCGCACTAACCATAAGATGGTAAGTTATCCATGCAAAGCCCTTTAGGAAAATAATACATACAGCAACAACCCCACCTAAAGCCAACAGTGTTAATTGACCCAAGAAAGTTAAGAGAGCTGCTATGATAATTAAGAGTAAGATTCCAATAGCTTTCAATATACTTTTGATAATTTCCCTGGAAGTCCTTATACCCCAACCCACTCTTCGACCAAACCAACCAGCCACGCGAGTAAGAATTGCCATATATTATAATAATATTTCATATGATAAAAAGTTTTGTGGCCGATTAAGGCTCGACCGTACCTGTTAAACTAAAATGGTGAATGTCTCACTGTGACATAATTGTGACAGTAAAAAGTGGCTCCATTTGAGTAACCCTTCACGTACTTCTATTTAAAGTTTTATGTGTGACACACTTGGGACATAACATTTTTCTCTGTGACCTGTCCCAGTGACAAAACTTAAATAGTAGTATGGTATTATAGTACATAGAGGAAGAAATTCCTCTTAAAGGAAATGAACCCAAATGAGTCGAACATTAACAACTCTAGAAAAGAAGCTTCCAAGACCAACAACCGTTGCAGAAGCAATTGAAATGGATTCCCGCTTGGAATATATTCCTATTCCAAAAGGAGTACAAGAACTGATTCACTCTGAAGATGAAACAGTTGAAACCAGTTTCGAGCATGACGAGAAAACCTATGTCCTTGATGAAGCAGTCATCAAGCAAGTGTCTCGCTATACAATTCGAGAGAATGAGAACGCTCAGTTAATCGTTTATAACGATCCTGATGATGGTACTCATGAAGTCATTCGAGCTGTGTCTGCTCTATTTCGACCAATTCCTTTAGCCGAAGTATGGAAAAAAGCTGTGGAACGATTAGGTGAACCAATCAAAGAGATCCAAACAAGTCAAGCTATCATAGCACAATTCGAGCCTGTATTGACAAAATACAGTAAAGAAGGCGAAGTGTTAGACACTGACTATGAAGTATTTCCCACGATTGCTTTCTCTTACAACTTTGCAGAGAAAAGCTTTCAGTTAGGATTTACAGTCGGAGTCCCCTTCTGTGCTAATCAAATCTTTACTTTCTTTGGTGATTCTAAGATTGTTCATAATGTCCACAAGATCAATGCGAAGGACTTCACTATCGAAGCAGCTTTGGATACATTGATGAAAAACCTTACTCGCCTGGAAGAATTAATAGAAAAAGCTCAGACCACTGCCTTGAGACTTTATGAAGCTCCAGCCCTTTACTGGAAAGGAGTTCGCTCTCAAACCAAACCTCTTGAATTAGTCTATGGCCAACACTATGAAATGATTGCTAAAAAAGGAGAGGGTAATTTAACCCTCTGGGATGCAATTATGAATCTCACCTGGGTAAGTACCCACGACATTGAGAATGTGAATTCCTCTGTTGAGATGTCCACCGTAGCTGGCAAGACTTTGATTGAATTAGGTGAAGTCTTACCTGATGAATATGTCAAATCTCTTGGCTGGTATATGGAACACAAACGCAGAACAACTGGTCAAACCTGGAAGGATCAACCTTCAATTTTTCAGCGAATCAATCTAGTACCCCTTATGAGTCACACGATTGCAGTTATTGAAGCTGCAATCCAATCTATCTGGGATCAACAGAACCGAGATGAAGAGGAACGACAACAAGCGGAAGACATCAAGACTGCTGATTCAACCAAAGAGGTCAAGGAAATTCAAGACTGGTCTAATAACGCCTCAGATGAAGAGAAGAAGAACATGTTCCAAGAAACAGAGGATCCAGCAACTATCGAACCTTTACGAAGGAACGATAACTCTGCTTATCCTTATGCCGAAGAAGAGTAATCTTCTTCTCTCTTTTTTTCCAATCGGTACTAGCTGAGGTCAGACGTTCATACGAATGACCGAAAGGAGAAACAAAAATGAACCCAAACTACGACCTGAAAAAAATCAAGACCCTCCTGAAAATGACTGAAGGCAAGGGAATGAATTTTGAGGAAAAGTGGACTCATATTGGAGAACAGTTTGGGGTGTCTCGTCATGCTGTAAGAAAATGGTATTATCGAGCCATAGAAAAAACCAAGGCAAAAGATGAAAAACATATCACTTCAGACCAATGGCGAAACGCTTACCTGATCTTAACTGGAACATCCAATCGAGACAAAATTTCCACAATCAAACGAAAGATCGTTCTGTTATGTGAGGATGAGCCTATCGAGGCTTAGATGATCCACATGCAGGACATCTAATTTTCTTCATATCATTTTTACGGTTGCATTTGGGACATTCCCAACAAATTATATGGAACTCTGGTGGGGAGGGTTTTTGCTGTACGGCAGCAGGGACATCAACAATTTCCATTTCTGATGGAAGTCCTTCAGATATGCCATAAACTTCTTTAACGTCCTTTTCCATTTGTTCCTTATATTCAGTTTCTTCTGCGAAGCCTACTTCACTTCTGAGAGATGTTGGAACAATACCCACAGCAACATCTTTTGCTGATTTTATGGTTGATTTAATTTTCTCCACTATGCCATCATTCTCTTTGTCTTCCAATCCATCGAGTATTGACAAAGCTTCTTGGAGAGGGGCTTCATCGAGTTCCTCAGCTTTTTGTGTTCCATGAACCTCTGAAATGATGTCATTGAATTTTTCATCTAATTCTTCAGGTGTTTTAGGTACGAACTCAGGTTCGGGAGGTTTATCAATTCCCATTCGAGCAAGAGGATGACCAGAATCGTAAGGAAATTGTTCAGCTTCTTTCTCAGGGATAGGAGGTTCTTTTTCCCTCATGATGCGAATGTCATCTCGAAGACCTGTAATTATATGATCTTTTTCTTGGATTACTTTCTTAAGATCGGATGTCTCTAACAAGAGTTCATCGTGAGTGGTTCCAATATTTTTATTGATCTGCTCCAACTCTTCAATTTTATCTGCTTCTTCTGGTGTAACAGGATACTGGGTCTGAGGAATTTTCAGAGCTGCTTCTATTGCATTGATTGATTCCAGGATTGTATCATAATCCATAGTGAGCTTTTCGAGTTCTTGCATAATCTTATGGACATTCTCAGTGCAAATCACTGAATCCACAGAATTAATTCCTTTAGCTTTGAGAACTTCTCGTAATTCTTCTACTACTTGATGGAGCTGGTCTCGTTCTGCCCGATCTGATTGACTCAAAATGTAGTCACGCGAAGCATCAATATGGTTGATTTTAGCCATTGCTAAGTCATTAAATCGTATCTGTTTATTTTTCTCTCGTTCCATACGGACATTTGCTTCGGCAGTGAGAGCTTTGTTCCGTTCTTTCTTTATACTGTATTGTGTATCTTGCCATGTCCTTATAACAATTAATGGAATACATATAAGAAGAACGATAAAAGCTAATACCCCTAATAATAGGGGAAGCTGTTCTGCTTTTCCTTGTAAAGCTGCTGATGCAATGCCACCTAATAATGGCAGAATTCCAAAAATCACTATCAATGCTAACACAGGGTCAGCCTTGACAAGTTTTGTAATTGCATCAATAGCTGATGGGATTTTTCCTTCAGGTTTAGGTTCTATTTCTTCAGTCATTTTTTTTACCTCTATGGAGGGGCTGTTGTGGGAGCTGCTGCCACAACGGGAATTATTAGCTCATGGATATATCCATCCGTTCCATCAAGGAACTCAATGTATAACTCTCCTAAAAAGGTTCCCACTGTATCGAAATCAGTGACCGCTGGAACATAATTACATATTCCATCAAGTCCATCAGTTTCATATTCAATCTGACCATCAACCGTTTTATTAACTCGAATTTTATAAACTGTTGTTCCTTGCTCCCACATAGTAAAAGTTAGCTCACTAACTTTGGAAGTATCGATGGGAATAACCACACCGTCTTCATCTTTAATAATCCACTGGATTCCTTCTTTAGTTTGGTTCTGAACGAACGGAGGTAATGTTGTAACCATTTTAACTCACTTTTATTGTTGCTTGTAATGTATCGGTTTTTGTTATATCCCCTCGTAAATCAGGCTCTTTCTGAATGCTGGCCTTGAGGGTATTTATTTTTGTTATAGTTGCTTTAAGTATCAGGGACTTCTTCATGTCAGCAAATAAATCGATACTCATAATTTCACTCTCTTAATAACCGCTTGTAAAGTAAAAGATTTTCTTATCACTGCTTGTAAATCTCCCACTGCTTCATAGGGAACAATAGTGACCCTTTCACCCCATCCTCTAGTAACAAGACTGGATCCACCCATGCCACCTGTAACTATACTCATTGGGGAATCCTCTGAGCAATGGCTCCTTCAGGTACAGATATGGTGTTACCATCAATATCTTTTAATGTCCATCTTGCTAATTCTGATATTCCATCAGTATCATATAAAATCCAATCATTTGTAGATTTATCAATGATTAATTTATTTGTAAAATAGGCTGTTAAATAACTTAAGTTTAATGTAATTAATCCTGCTGTATTGAATGCTCTAATAGAAACTTGATTAACATTTGTTACTTCTGCAAAGTTTGTATTAGCTCCTACCATATTCACAGCATACTGACCGTCCTCAAAAGTGATAGTATAGCCATTGATAATAATAATTGATCTCGACAAGACTGTACCTGCAACAGTAACTTCCGCATTATGAGTATGTGTTGGAAGAAAAACAATGCCTTCTTCATCATCTTCAAGAGCTCTAAGGTCAAGTCTAAACTGATCACAGTCTAATTCATAGATGGCTCCTCCTAATGATGTAAGGTAAGACTGAGGGATTGAAATTACCTTGGTTGCCCAATTAATACTAATTGCCATTTAACTTATCTCTTAGCCTTTGTATCTCTTCTAAATACTCATTATTCTGTTTATTTTGATTTTCTATTGCTGATTGATTAATTCTATCTCGTACTTCCAGTTGTTGAAGAAGCTGTTTATTCTTTAATTGGATATTTGCATGTTCAGTCGATAATTGATTATATTCTGCTGCCAGCTTTGTATGAGCCTCACCTAGCGATTCATATCTTTTCCATAAACTATCATGGTTTTTTTTAAGTTCTTTAAATTTCATTATTGATCTAATCCCATTTGTATTGGTAAATCCAGACCGCTAGAACAATCTGATCCGTTGAAATTAACATCAGCATAAAAAGGAGACCCGCTCGCCATTCTTACTTTTCCTCTATATGTTTGTGTTCCGCTAGCATTAAAAGATTCGGAAGCTATTCCTCCAGTAATTGTTACTTCACTTAAAAAACATTGGGTTGAAGTAGGAGTACCTGTGGCTGGACTGGCTGGAGTACCAGATATAGTGTACGAATATTGGGTTGAGCTAATAAAAGTAATAACTTTACCTGCTCCGTTATATTCTGGTTGAATACAGCCTCTAATATTAACCATTTGACCTGTAGTTAATCCATGACCAGAATGAGTAACAGTCGCTACTCCTCCAGTTGAAGTGATAGAAACAGAATCTTCAAAGGGAGCTGCTCCACTGTCATCACCAGCTTCTATAAAACATCTAGCTCCTACAATAGCAGCTCCATCAGGATCTTTAACTGTAAGTTGTAAAGTAACAGCATTTACAACGGTCACCGTACCACCAGCAGAAGTACAACCTGCTGATACTAAGTTAGTTCCGTTGAGAGCATTAATAGTCAATGTCCCGCTACCACTTGCCCAATATATAGCATAACTTGTGGTATTATTCGGATCATCAAATTGCCAATTATCCATATCAAATTCAGTCACGCTAGCAGCTACATACACAGCATAAGTTGTCGCACCTGGATAATCACTAAAGGTTAAATCTTTACATGCTTCTCCCTCTGTATCCACATTAACCATAAGCGAACCTTCAGAGGTTCCACTCACAGTCGAATTGGATATAGTATTATTCTCGAAGGTCGATCCGTTAGGATCAATAGCATCACATGCGTTAAAAATATTATAAGTAATTGATTGACCTGTCAAGAATGTAATATCTCCTCCTCCATCGAAAGTAGTACTGATCACCGTAAAAGTATTAATGTTTGCTCCCGAAGCATTAATTGTGAACTTCTCTGATCCTGCACATTTAATAACCGAATTACTAATGATAACATAAGTCGGGTTGGTAGCATTACCTAATGGTATTATCTGGTAGAAGTCGGAAGCAACCAGATCATTATCGGGAAAAATAATAACTTCATTATCAATTACGAAATCACATGTTTCTGTACTTGTCCCACCTAAAGTAATTTGTCCGGATTGAATAAATGCTCCATACGCCTTCTGAACTACACCAAAATAATTATCATTAAGTTCATCATCAAATATGTCTTGATAGTCAGCATCATCGGTGGATGCACTTGTAACAATCAATCCTTTTCCATATCTCATGGCATCCCAAAAACAATTCACGAATTTATTCTGTCCAACAGATGGAGCGTCTGTAAGTGTTTTAAACTGAATACCTATCCTTGTTACATCACTCGGATCAAATGTCCCTACTTCATCATCAGGAGTTGCTGACGCATCAGTACACAATAACACCCATCCACCATTAGGATGTGTATCCTTCCCTCCAACATAGAAGGTGGCATAATTGCTGGAATCAGTATAGAGAACAATTCTATAACCACCATTTGCTTTGGTATCCACTACTCCATTACAACTCATCCATACAAAGACATGCTCTCCATCACTAAGGTCGGTAGAAGAAATTGTATAATATTCGACAGCACTGGTGGTTTGATCTATCCATGCGGCAAGTGAATAACTACCCTCCACCTTTATATCAGATTCGGTAGCAAACTCTTCGATGCCACCAGCCCATCCAGTTATAGAATCACACATTGATACGTCAGTCATGTCTTCAGTTATGGTGACAGTCACTTGTTACTGCCCCTATGCGTCACTTGTTCTAATAGCTGTAAATCCACCACCACCACTTGTAAAAGTAGTAGGCGTTTTAAAAGGTTTAATTGGTGTGGATTTGCCATCTCTGACCTTACCAACTAAAGATTTGTCAGAAGCATAAACTCCTGTAAAAGTTGCTGTTGTAGCATCGGCTAACTTATCAATTAATCCAATGAAAATATTATTCCCAGAAGTAGCTTGTAAAGTATCCCAATCAGTTGAAGGTGTCACAAATGTAGTATTTGTAGAAATTGACCAAGACGTATAAGCGACTTTTCTGTAAATACCTGTTGTATCTAACTCAACTCTAAGGAAACCTGTTTGAGGTGTGTAAGCATCAACAGATCCAGTAACAACCACAGCAGTTTGACCTGACCCATTCAAAGTTATTTGTAGAGCATATTGATCGTAATCAATTTCATCTGATCCATCATTGGCAGCCACAATAACATAATCTTCAGAAGATACTAAACCACCAACAGTAAAGACTTGATTATTAGGAGGTTGTCTAAGAGTTCCTGTGAGATCAAATACTTTATCAGCAGCAGCCAAATCGCTTGGATCAACACCTAAACCATGAGATCCAATGATAGATGTACCAGTTGAAGCCCCAATAAATTCAGGACTTACTGTTCTTGTAGTTACTGATCCATTCACTTGATTGCTATTTTCTGAAGTCTGGCCCCATACAAACAATGGATCGACTGGAGGCGAACCCTTCAATAATTGAATCCATACCGTATCAGTACCATCATCAGCTAATAAAATTCCTGTTCCACCAGCAGCAGTTCCACCAGTAACAGCTCCTACATCACAGGTTTCTGTTGAAGTAACACCAGTCATCGTATCTGACGAAGTTGGTGTTGCTGAATTAGGATCAAGCATAACTACCATATTACCAGTAGCTCCACCAGCTCCATCATCAAAAATCAGTTGTCCTACTGCTCCACTCGGAGAGAAGGTAACTGTTTCGTATAGTGTGAAAGCTCCAGTTCCACTGGTGAAAGGAAACGATGTTCCCCATGCTAGTACTTCGTCTTCTGTCAAAGCTCCTGTTTCATTATCATAATCCCATTCATGGGTAATTCCTCTGTAATAAATACCATTCATACCATGAATTGTTTCTGATGTGGTTCTTCTTTGGATGTCTTTTGTAAATTCATAAAGATCGTTAATAAGAGATCTAGTACCTAAATCCCATTGAGAATAATAAGGCTGATCTCCATTACCGTCATTAAGATCAATAAGTTGGTAACCTTCCGTATTTGAACAATCCCAAGCATTGACAGTAGTTTGTGATGTTGCATTGTTTAAATCTTCACCTGTAAAAATAGCTGCTGTTGAATTGCCAAGACCCAAGGTAAGAGTAAACTCTGAGTATGTATCACCAAATTCTCTAGCTTGCACTCTAAGTTTTTTAGAATTAATATCATTACCATCTTCTCTTGTTTTAATGAGTGTCCTCATAAGAATATTATTAGCAGCATCAATATTAATTCCTGTACCCCACCAACTTGTTATGAGGGTATTATTTCTAATAAGAACTAATTCAGTACCCGTTTCAACTGCTCCTACAACTACTAATCCAGAGAAAACTTCATCTCCTCCATCTTGAGTAATAGATCCATCATATAATTGCTCTGAAGCATCCTTATCAATATTGTAAGGACTATTAAGAGTAATAATATTATCGGTTGATCGGTCAGATGAATCTAAGCTTGTAATATCTAATAAATCATTACCAGATGCTTGTTCATCATCAGCTAGACTTTGTAAAAATCTATGCAGTTCCAGCACTGTATAATAAGTAGACCCTCCACCTGTATATCTAATGTCTCCATTTAAAGCGACTGTAAAATCATCTGCTATTGCCATTTTTTTTCACATTCATATTTTGTTTAATTTTATATTGGGTTTTTTCTTCTTAATAGTTTTGTCATTCTTATTCTAGCTTTTCGATAATTTTGTTGAGTTCAACAATTCCTCCTTCCATAGAAGTTATCTCTTTTCTTGCTGCTCGTATTTGGATTTTTAGCTGTATTTCAAGAGCTTCCCATTTAACAATGTCAGTCAGTAATAATTTTTTCCTAGCTTTTAATTCTTCAATCATATTTCACACCTGATTAATTTGGTTTATGTTGGATGAAGCAATCTGATTAACACCATTTATATTGCTATTCAAGATTTGATTCACATCGTTTCCGTATCCTGCTGGTGTATAATAAACAGTAATACTGAAGCCATCACACCACCATGTACCTTGAGTAGCAACAGAGTTTTGAATGCTTATTCCAAAATTACTACTATCTCTGACATAAGTATTAATATCGGCTTGAGAAAGTCCCCATTTTTCAGTGGAACTTCCGTATTGAGCATATAAAGCTCCAGTACAACTAGCGACATCTGTATCCAATAAAACTCCTCTAGCTACTCCCCTTTTTGTTGTACCATTGATAATATAAGTGTACATAGATTGTATTTCAGGAGATCCTTGTGTTCCTCCTGCATGAAGCTGAACATAGACTCCATCAATTGTTTCATCTCCGATAAAACCAAAACCATAAGTATAGGCATAAAAAGTCGTTCCAATTGCTGCTGGTGAAGATAAATATCTGCATACATTATCATTATATTGTTTTCCACCACTTGAACCAGTGTCTCCAGTCCATCCAGATTGAGTTGATGCTAAAGTCTTGGTTATACTTGCCATTGTTAATTACTCATTTATTGTATTTAATTGGAGATTAGCAGCCCATACATCACCGTCAGCTCCATTATATCGAGCATATTTACCTGATAGTGTCATATCAGCTTCACTCATAATCACAAAGCCACCATTTCCTTGATCGCCATAAGCAGATCGCTGATCGAGTACTTGATTACTCAAAAAAGCTTCTATTGTGGATTCTTCGATTCCTTCTTTATAAACACCTAAATTTCCATATCCAACTGTGGGATAACCAATTGCTGCTGCTACATTCTGAACCTGTGAGAAAGGGATTCGTTCTTGAGTCCCGTACTTGGTAATATTAAATAAAATGTATCGTGCAGGGATTCCCCAGTTATAACCAACAAATCGTTGATAAAGCATATCGCAAAAATGGAGAATATATTCAGTCCCCTCTTTCCATCTTACACTTCTGGTAGTTCCCAACAGTTTTTCCTGGACAATAAATCTGGCAGTCATTAATCGAATTAGTTCATCATTTGATAACTCAGTTTGACCTTCAACATTCAGACTGGGAAATCTTCTTGTCTGAAGTTGCCAGCTCAGATTAGGAGCATGTCCTCTGGTAATTTCCATAAATTCCAAATCAATATATTCGCTGGATCCTTCGAGTTCTTCTGGTGTTGGTTCTGACATTTAATTAATCTCCACGATGACTGGTGAGGGCATAACGAATACTGTAGTTGCATTAAGAGCATGACCAATAACTTGAATCTGATCTCCAGTACCACTTGGAGGAGTCTGAACCATAATGCCTGGATTATTAGAAATGTAAATTAATCCATTAACTCCTCCATCAGTCCAAGTCCAAGTTGATAAAGTCATAACTCCATATATTAGTACGCGACAAGCTTGTGAAGATGTAACAGAATCAAGAGCTAATCCTATCGAAGGCATACTTACAGTCGAATCCGCATCGGCTAAAGAAAGTGTTCCTGAAGCATTAACATAAACAGCATGTCCTCTGGTAATACTTACACTCGCAGTTAGACTAAGAATCAATCCTGATTCTTCATTAGCAGAAAGGTTGTTGCATAAAACACCCCTCCCATATAAATCAAGATCAGCTCCTAATTGAGGGGAAGAGTCGTCATGTAACGAAGTGATGGGAACACCAGCCAGTCCTCCTAAATATCCCCATTGATCGTTTGAAATAGTTTTAGTACCGATATTCTGGAGTTGGGTTATTTCTGCTGCATCTAAATCTTCAGTAAGAGCATATTTGACATGATGAGCTGATGCTGCTGGGGTTGCCACATGATTTTGAATATTAGCATTGGCCACTTCATAGTTAGTTGAATGATAGGTATTGCTGTGGAGTTGTGGATGATGAGCATCTGCTCCAGGAGTTGCCACATGCCCTTGGATATTAACATTTGAAGGTTCATAGGCAGTTGTGTGAGCTGTGTTATCGTGAGTTTTTGGAGGTTGAGCATCAGCTAATTCTCCAGATAAACCTCCGACATTTATTTCATCAGATCCACTATCTTGATGAGTAGTAGCGTGAGAACCTATTCCTCCAGCGGCATTAATAGCGGCTATCATTTCCACTATTTTATCATATTTAGGCCCCTTATTTAGAAAAGGCTCTTTCCAATGAGGAGGATTAGTTACTGTCATTTTTATTCACAAATATCCTGACTGTAATATTGGTTCTGTTGATTCACCAGTCCATTCTTGCCAATTCACCTGCTTCTTTTCTCGCCTTTTCTTTTTTTTACTTTTCACATGGGAGAAACTTTTCCGCTTTTTTGTGCGTGGTTCTGGTGGATAATCGAAATCATAATCGATAACTTTTTCTGTTGTATCTTTTTTCGGAGTGAAGGCATCCACGAAAATATTACAAGCAATTACCAATAATTCAGTTTCCGTTGGTCTGTTCATTTTCATTATTCCTTAATCGCAAGGTGGAGGGCAACCGCGAGTATGATCGCCATACGTTTGATTTGGGTCAATATATCCTCGTCTAAATCGTAACCAGATGATTGCATGAAACGTATGACCCAAATAATCCGACAATACCTTGTCAGTACGATAATAAACATTAATATATCCTGAAAAGGTACTATCGAATCGTGTGAGAGATAGCCATGCCACAGGAGGATCCCCATCGGTGGTGAGCCATCGATCAGCAAAATCAAAATCATACGTCCATTCCATTTTATACATTCTTCGAGCAGCTATTTTAGTCTGAGTAAATGTCTGATCAGCAGCTAACCTGGGACAAACAACTAATGCCGCGTCTTCTTCCGAATTATCTTCACATAACGGATGGGGAGCAGAAAAACTGTTACTGGCAGTAATCATCATTCGAGTCATTGGTGACCAAGAATTATAGGGAAAACCTCCAGCTTCTACGATATATCCACCCAAGTAAATCAAGAAAGGGGTGGTCAGGTACGCAGGGCCATGTTTCAATCCAAACACTATCCAACACCGAAAAGTGGTGAGCTGGCGATCTAAGTCAGTTAAGGTGGGGAATACCGCCCTGGCAAAAAATTCATCTCCATCATTATTCTCTAACCCTATTTCCGAGAGGTCATAAGTGGATGGCATCGATCCTTGTTGAGCTGCTTCAATACGATAAAGAACTCCGTATTCTTTATGCCATCCACCTGACGCAGCAGTTTTTTTTTCTGGATCTTCTTGCCTATAAGCAATAATACTGTTAAACTCATTTTCCAGTCCTGTATCTGACGGTTTCGCAGGAGTAGTTCCAGTTCCGAACATCATCCTAACAGGCCCATCCATAGAGGGATTAGTCGATCCCCAAAAATCGAATAGCATATCCATTCCATGATCCGATATTATCCCTTGTCCTTGAGCCACACAATTATTATAAGCGTCATCGATCTGATAAACAAACGTGGCATAGAAATCCACTTGAGCTTCAATATCAACAACTTTTTCATTCTCCACATCATCGGAGGGGAACGCATTAGATTCTTGAGTCTCAGTACGTTCGTATAACTCGGCAAGGAATAAGATAGTGGAAGGTAGAATTTCTAACAGTCGTAATGTCATTACTCCTTTAATATCAGAATGGATCGACAAGACCAATACTTCTGCATTGTCTAATAATAGATCAGGGATAGTGACCCGAATAACTTTTCCTTTGGTGATTGACCAATCTGGTCGGATCAATACATCGATTACTCGAATGGGTTCCAAAACTCCACTCATATAATAGGCTAATGCCTCATCCACTTCTGTTTGTGTAGTTAAATCTAATCGATTAATATTCCGATAGACTACCGAATAATTAGAAAATGTGTCCTCGGCAACCTGTCGAGTGGATTGAACACCATTACCAATAACTCGCAGAAAATTTGGTCTTCGTATAAAGGTAGCCTCATAATTCCATTTGATTATTCGATCCTTCCCATACATAAGATGAATGTCGGTTTCATTCGTAAAGTAATTTTCAAAATGTAGATTATTGGCTATATCCAAGAATAGAATAAAACCTTCTAAACTTGCCATTTCCATTAATGGATCGATTTTAAAGAGATTTTTATAAGAACGATTGTAAGTAGTTGTCGCACTGTCGAAATATGTAGAAGTATCGAACAGGTATTTATCATCGGGAGAATTTACTATGTCATCAATAATAACTGCTGCTGTTTGAGCTGTGTATTCATCAACTTCCGTTTTCTCTCCACTAAGAATACTATTATATCCTTCTGCTTGGAACCAGACTCTTTTTTTTCCAGGAGCTTCTTTTGTGGCTCGGATCAGTCCTCGGAAGTGACCTATAAATGGATCAGTCAGGCTATTTCGTTTATAAAACTGGACATCCATGCCTTCAGTAATAGCATGAGGAAATGTACATTTGAGAGTGGCTTCAAATAAAGTAGGATATTTTTTAGAAAGGATGGAATCCTCAAACTCGAAACGAGCGAGTTGGACATCCCTGGTAATGTACACATCTTTGAAGTAAGCTTCTACATAATTACCATTCGTGGCCCCTCCATCGTTCTCGCAAATTATCGTGGGGCCACATCGACCTAAACAATAATTACGAGAAGACCAGCCAGTACCAGTATAGTTATCTTTCCATTGGGAAAATTCGATTGTTTCCTCAAAGAGTAACGAATTATTGACATAGACCCTCACGATATAAGATAAATATTGATCCTTACTGGGCATCCATGCAGTAGTAGAATGCCAGTCATGTTCCCACTCGATACGGACATCATACCAAGTGTCCAAAGAGCCAACCCATTCTTCATCATAAACAATGTTTCCAACTTGTAACGAACCGCCTGAACTAGCTCCTGCAATCCCTACTCGTTGATTTGCCACACTAAACAGGACATACATTCTATCTTTGTTATGCGTATCGAAATAACTTACAGCTCCATCTAAACAGAACCCTGACGAGCAAGAGAGTTTGTTTGAGGCATCGACTTCATCATCGGCAATCCTCATACGAAATTCGGCTTTCATTTTCCATTGATACGGATTCTTAGGTGAAACATAATATAAATAAGAACGATTCTGGACATAACCCACAGCCCCACAAGCATCTAATCCTAACGCATCTCCGATTGTCCCTTTCAAATTCAGAGCGTTGCCCGAAAGTCCAGGAGCAGCAGGAAAAGTTTTTACTACATTCGTTCCTGTCCAAGTATTAAACCATTTTGTTGCTGATAGGGTTACATCATCGAAATCATCAAATACCCCTCCAAGAGCAAAAATCTGTCTTTTTTCCCTGGGATATAAATGGGTCATTAATCTTCACCTACATAAAATTCAAAATCGCCATCGATCTTGACTGTATGTTCTCCAGCAACAAATCGTTTTTTCATGTTTTTGACTTTACCTGTGAGAGTAATTGTACTAGACTCTGAGGGAGTAGAATCTTCATGGTCAAACGTCAGATCGAACTCCCACTCATTAACTCCTCCAGACAGAAGTAAGGCCCTGAAAGCCAACCATTTATCAGTACAAGAATCACCACTTGAAGGATAAGAATCATCATGTAAAAGCTGATAATCAATTTTCAACATCTCTAACCAAGCTCCAATATGAATGACTAAGGAGGGTTGATTATCTGGTAATGCTTGAGCAGTAAAATATTTGGCATCCATTCGCCAGTCGATTACTTTGAAAGTGTCAAACGTAATGGTGGTTGTTCCATCGGATAATGTTAATGTAGTCATATAGTTGCCCTCCTGATTCCACTATCAAATTGCTCTTCAAAACTATCTCGATCAGTTACACTTGGTAATTCTAAGGACATACTTTCAATATTGAAAACTCTGCTAATAGTATCACCAGCAGTTCGCTCAACTCCCTTGCCAATTCCTTCAACATACGACTGGCCAAGGTCTTGACCCCATGTAACAATATGTTTTAGTGGCCCTCTTTCTGGAAGTGATCCTCCAAAGAAATCACCTAAGAAACCAAGAATATCCTCAATAATACCCCAGACTGCTCCAGCAGCATCTTTGATTCCCTGGACAAATGCGTTAATAAAATCTCCACCAAACTTCATTATGTCTTTTATGAAGTTCCCACCAATTATTCCAGCAATCAAATCTTTGAGAGCAGTGATTGGCCACATAATAATATTCTTGATTGCCCCGAAAATATTCGAGAAAATCTTCTTTATTGCATTGATTGCTCCCTCTAAATCACCACTAAAAACTGCCTTGATAAAATCGATTATCCCTTCAAAGACTCCGATAACATTCCCTATTACCCTTCCGACCATTTTACCAAAACCACTAATCACCTTACCTATTCCCTCAAAGATGGATCCAATAACAGCAAAGACCATTTTTATTAAATCTCTTATACCGAGAAAATTTGTCTCCCAAACCAAGTAAAGAATGGCTGCAACAGCGGCTAACCCTAAAATAACAAGTGTTACTGGCGACATGGCTGTTGATAGAGTTGCGAAAGCCATAGCTAATAGTCCAAGTAAAATAACGAAAGTTCCTCCAAAAATAATAGCATTTTGTACAACAGGATCTAAATCATTAAACCAACTGGTCAGTCCTTCAATCAGATCAGTAACAAATTCAATAGCTGGAGCAAGTGCATCACCAAACATCCTGGTCAATCCACTTATTCGGAGAGTCAGAATTTCCATCCTGGCTCGAAGTAATGGTGATGATGCGATCAGAGCTGCA
>Ga0233415_10000080_pt1 | contig 42911 bp, 56 predicted proteins | sample Na_anoxic_12_MG_FD_188631 | JGI IMG/M metagenome (GOLD analysis project Ga0233415, IMG submission 188631) | Seawater microbial communities from Saanich Inlet, British Columbia, Canada - Na_anoxic_12_MG | ecosystem: Environmental > Aquatic > Marine > Inlet | place: Canada: British Columbia...
TGTTCAGAATACGCAATAGCAGGACAGTTGCAACAAAGACCATCACCTAGAGGTGGTGGATTATTTGCAGTAGAGAATTTCAGTTTTGTAGATAGCATCCCACCATCAGAGATAATAAGAACGGTTAGATATTGGGATAAAGGTGGAACAGAAGATGGAGCTTTCACTGGTGGCTGCAAAATGCATAAAATGAAGAATAACTCTTTCATAGTAGAGCATCTAGTTTCTGGTTTATGGAAAGCTCCTAAACGAGAACAGATGATAAAAAATGTAGCACTCAATGATGGTAGGGCAACAATAGTAGGCATAGAGCAAGAACCCGGATCAGGTGGTCTTGAGTCAGCCGACAACACAGTAAAAAATTTAGCAGGGTTCGCAGTTAAAAAAGACAAAGTTACAGGTGATAAAGTTTTACGAGCCGAACCCTACGCTACTCAAATAGAAATAGGAAATGTGTATTTACTTAGAGGTGCATGGAATACAGATTTCATTCATCAGCATGAACTATTCCCCGCAGGTTTGAGAAAGGATTTTGTTGATTGCGCATCAGGAGCCTTTAATATGCTCAATGGTAAAGGTGTTGCTAGAGTTTGGGGAAGAAGCGAAGAATAAATTTGAAGAGATAGGAAGATATTCCGAAAACTGACTTCCGATCAGTTTCTCTTCAATAATTTCAATTCGGAAAATTACTACGGAGGTGGTTATGAGAGTATGTGGAACAGAGAATTGCACAGGTAAGATTGTTGTTAAGAATAAATGTCAGAAATGTTACGATGTTTGGAAGTATCAAGCAAATAAGGAAAAAATTAAACAACGAACAGCATTGTATTATTCAAATAACAAGGAAAGAATTTTACCACAGTTAAAAGAGTATCGTAAACAAAATAAAAAGAAGATTGCAGCATATAAAAAAGTGTATCAGCAATCTGAGCAAGGAAAAGCTGTTATAAAGAAATGGCTAAAATCTGAATCTGGAAAAGTGTCAAGAACTGAGACAGAAAGCAAGTACAGTGCTTTAAATAAACACAAAGACAAGGCAAGAAATTTAGCAAATTACTATCTACCAGAAGCTGTGTGTGAAATAACTGATTGTAACGAAATGGGTGAGAAACATCATCCCGATTATAGTAAGCCTTTAGAAGTTACATATCTATGCAAGAAGCATCATGTACAAGAAGAAATAAAAATTATGCCCTCAAGACTTCATGATCTTGATGAAGTAGGTCATGTTTTAGGAACAGTATCAGAAGGAACTTACAAACACCTCACATTGGAGCTTGATAAATAATGGCAGAAGATAAAAATACAGTAACATTTAATAAAAAAGACTTTATAAGAACCATGAATGGTATTGTGGGCAGAAGTGATCTCCTACAAAGAGCAGGAAAATCTTATACAGACGATAGAGATATATACAAGGCACTAGGGTTTTCGAACTCATTAACCTTCAAGCATTATTGGGAACAGTACAAAAGAGGAGACATTGCAAAGAGGGTTGTGGAAGCACCTGTTACAGAGTCGTGGAGACTCCCTCCTATAATTGTTGAAAATGATGACAATGAGAAAACTGAGTTCGAAGAACAGTGGGAAAAATTAAATAGAGAAAAAAATGTTCTTCATTACCTATTAAGATCAGACAAACTTAGTGGTATAGGTAGGTATAGTGGGCTTTTGTTAGGACTTGATGACGGACTTGATTTAGATAAGCCAGTAGGCAACCCTACAAAACTTCTATACCTTAGACCTTACAAAGAAGAAAGTGCTACAATAAAAACATTTGTAAATGATACTGCAGATGAAAGATTTGGTTTACCAGAGTTATATGAGATACAGACAACTACTCTTGCAACGGATACTGCAAGTACACAGACTAAGTTAGTACATTGGTCTAGAATAATCCATATTGCGGAAGGATTATTAGAAGATGATGTGTATGGTACTCCAAGGCTAGAAGCTATTTTCAATCAGTTAAAGAATTTGGAATTGGTAAGTTGTGGTAGTGCAGAGATGTTCTGGAGAGGAGCACTACCGGGGTTTGCATTCATCCTAGACAAAGATGCTGTACTTGATTCTTCTTTAACAGAAGCAACTATGGCAACTGACCTAGAAAAGTATTTTCATAATTTACAAAGATCAGTAAACTTACAAGGAATGGACATTAAGAGTCTAGCTCCACAAGTTGCTGACCCATCAAATCATATAGATGTATATGTTTCACTCATTTCAGGAGCAACAGGAATTCCAAAGAGAATCCTGATTGGGAGTGAGAGAGGTGAATTAGCTAGTTCTCAAGACGAGACAGCTTGGAATAAGAGATTAGAAGAAAGAAGAATAAATTTTATATCCCCTAGTATTATTGATCCATTCATTCAAAGACTTCAAAAATTTGGAATATTAAAGGAAGCTACTTATAGTATTGAATGGAAACCAATAGCTGTACCTTCTGAGAAGGAGAAAGCTGAAATAGTTAAGACCCTTTCAGAAGCTATAGCGACTTACTTTAACGCAGTAGATGCATTTGATTTCTTACCATTTGAAATCTACATGAAGCATTTCTTAGATTTTGATCCGGAACTTGTGAGTAAGATTTTGGAGAAAACTAAAGGGGCTGTAAGAACAAAATTGAATGAGCCAAGCTCGAAGACAAATCCTGAAGGTAGAGATTTGAACCCAAAGCAGGGAGAGGATAAGAAATGAGCCAAGGACATAAGATTAAATTACTAGAAACAAGAGATGATAAATTATCAGACCTTTTCCACATGAGAACGAAAGATTACAACGATCTTGTAAATACAGTTAACTTTTTAGCACTTGAAGTAGGAATGTTTCTGACACATGACATTGATCCTGACTGTCCGAAGAAGCTATTTGTGGAGACACATCCTGACTTATTTGAGGAGAACCTATAATGTCAGAAGAACTTAGAAGAGTAGAGGAAAATCTAGAGAAGAATTTCAGAATAGTTTTTGATAAGCTTGATGCTATGAACACTCAGATAACTACTCATAAAGTACTCATAGAGACTTGTGGTAATGACTCAGATGCATTAAAGGATACAGTTCACGGAAATGGCAAAGCAGGTTTGGTTATAGAAGTAGATAGGATAAAGACTACTCTAAAGAATACAGGTATAATGAAAAGAAGTATGTGGACAAATGCAGGAATAATATTCTCATGCGTGGGAGTCACCGCAGCAATATTCTTTAGTATCATGGCTGCTAATAGTGCAAGCAAAGATCGTTTCTACAAAAAAGACGGTAGCAGACTAGAAAAAAGAATATCATACTTGGAATCGTTAAAAGAGGAAATGAATGACACTAACTAAATCGAGAGAAAGTGATCAAAAACACAATAAAAGAGTATTCTTAGCTTCTGGAGAACCATTAGAAGGTGTTGTTATAGTTGACAAGAATGGGGATCAGACAGGAACACCATTAACACCATTGACTGTAAGTACTGCTGCAGGTCTATTTAGCATTGATGCTTTTGCAAGACAAAGAATGTCGCAACCTATTACAATATTTGATAGCAAGCAGTTACACGACAATTCACCTTTGTCATGGGATGACCAAGAAGTGTCGGGAGGAAGCACAACATCTACTCACTCAGCTAATAAGGCATCAACCACTATGGGAGTCGCTCTTAATACAGCAGGGAGAAGAGTAAGGCAGACATTCAGATGTTTTAATTATCAACCGGGAAAATCTCAACTTGTCTTTCTGACAGGCACTCTAGGTCTTAGTGGTGGAGGAACAGGCATTACCCGTTACATGGGATACTTTGAAGACAGTAATGGAATCTATTTTAAAGATAATGAAGGAACTATCCAAGTAGGTATTAGATCAAATGCGACAGGGAGTGTCGTAGATAATGTAGTGAGTCAGGATAGTTGGAATGTAGATGGCCTAGGTCACGCAAGCAATTCGTTAAATCCATCGGGAGTAACTATGGATGTTACTGATAAATCTCAAATAGGCTTTATTGATTTTGAGTGGTTGGGAGTAGGAACAGTGGGAATAGGTTTTGTTATTAATCGAATTCCTTATTATGTACATTTCTTTCATCATGCTAATATACTGTCTGGTGTTTATATGTCTAGTCCCAATCTACCTCTCAGATATGAGATAGAGAATGATGGTACAGGAGCAGCATCTACGCTTGAGCATATATGTGGAACTGTTATTAGTGAAGGAGGACAACAAGAGATAGGAGTGGACAGAAACTCATCTACTGATAATACTCAAGTGACTTGTGCCACAGTGGGAGTTCTGTACGCTATTAAAGGTATTAGATTAAAGTCTAATCATTTAGATGACACTGTTAAAGTATTAAAAATAGCATTATCACTTCAATCAGCTAGTGATGACATAGAGTGGGTATTAATGTTTGACCCAACAATAGCAGGTAGCCCTACTTGGAATGCAGAAACAAATAGTGCGGTTGAATCATTTACAGGAGCTACAGCCAATACAATTACTAATGGTTCAAGGATGGATGCAGGATATGTTTCTACTGGTTCGGGGCAAAATGCTTCTGGTGGAAGTTCTTCAAATATTACAAATGCCTTATTATTAGGATCAAGTATAGCAAAAACTCCAACAACTATTGTTCTATGTGCAAAATCATTGACATCAGTAAATGCTATTGTAGAGGGAGGCATCACTTGGAAAGAATTAACATAATTAGAAAGGATTCAAAATGAAGAAAACAATAATTATATATTGTGCAGTCGCAGCTTTTGTAGTAATGAGTGTAGTAAGCTGTACGATGTCAAATTTAAAAGTAGGGAATGTAACAACTGATAAGGTAAAGGTGACTGAATAATGAGGAAAAGTATTTGGAAGTCAAAATCGTTTTTAACAGGTCTTGTTGGATTAGCAGTCACTGTAGTAGCAGGTTATGGAATAGATATTCCTGCTGACGTATTGGTTAAAGTATTAGAAGGAATATTAGGTCTTGGTGGAATAGTTCTAGTTGGTAAGTCTGCAGCAAAAAGAATGACTAAGGAATAAAACATGGATAAAACAGAAAATGCTGTCATCACAGTAGAAACAGAAGATGCTACAATAACTATCGACACCGATAAAGTTACAGATTCTGATGAAGTTGTAGAGGAAATTGGTGAAGATGTTCTAAGCCCTAACGAGGGGGAAGCACATGATACCTTTCTCAATAGATGTATGGTATTTCCTGCAATGATGAAGGATTTTCCAATGCAAAGAGATAGATGGACAGCATGTACACAGACTTTTGAAGGTGTGCATCAGAATATGGTCTCTAACAGCTTAGTAGCTCAAGTAAGTAACTTCAGTATGCGTAGAGAGGTCAAAGATGGTATCCCACACATAGTAGTTCCGATAGTTGCCTTAGTAGAAGGTGTACATAGTGGCAGTGGGGGTGCTGTGATGCATTCAGCAAGTGAGATACAACGTACCGCAGGAGATTGGAATGGTACACCACTTACTCTTAACCATCCAACAGTTGGAGGAAACAGTGTTTCAGCTTTGAATCCTACTATAATGAAGCAATGGAGTGTAGGTTCTTTTGAAAATGTTTTTTATGAAGGTGGTAAGTTAAAAGGTGAGGGTTGGATTAATGTTGAGAAACTTTCCCAATTATCTCCGGAAACACTGGTTAGAATAAAACAAGGAGAGGAACTTGAAGTATCCACAGGTTTCTTTAGTGCAACAGATAGTATTGAAGGGACTTGGAAGGGTGAGAAATTTGAAGGCACAGTGATGGATATAATTCCAGATCATTTAGCATTGCTTCCACATGATGAAGGAGCTTGCAGTATGAAAGATGGTTGTGGAATAAGAGATGAAGGAGAATGTGAAACCTGCAGAGTAAATAATTCTACTCTTGAATTGGTACAAGCAGGAACAGAGGAAACAATAATTGAACCACAAGGGGGTGAGGAAAAAATTAAAGTAAATGTAAATGAACTTAAGAAGCAAGGTTTTTATGTAAATGAGTTAAGTCATAGTAAACTTAGAGAAGCTTTGATTCAAAGAGTAAATGCAATGGACACAAGTGGTACTATGCATTTTTTAAGGGAAGTTTTTGATGATCACTTTATTTTTGAGAAGCTCTCTGCTGATGGCACTCAGTTATTTAGTCAGAAGTTCTCAATAAAATCTAATAATGATGAATTAAAGATTAAAGGTGAACCGAAAGAAGTGAGAGAAAAAGTTGAGTTTATTCCACTTGAAGTGAATAAAAATTCTAAAATTGAGGAGGCAGTGATGCTAAGAAAAGATTTAGTCGAAGCTCTTATTACGAATGCAGAGACTCCATATGATGCAGATGATAGGGATTCGCTAGTTGCAATGAGTGAAGAGAAGTTCGAAAACGTAGTTAAGTTTGTTGATTGCAAGTGCAAAGAGGAAGCAGTTACAACTAACAAAGAAGAAGTTAAGGAAGAAGTTAAAAAGGAAATTACAGTTAATGAGGAGAAAGAAGTGGAAGACACTAAAATGACTTATGCTGAACTTCTTGAAAATGCTGCTCCAGAGGATAGAGAGTTTATAGAAAACGGAACTGCAATGTATAAAGAAGAAAAAGCGAAAGCTGTTAACGCATTAGTTGAGAATTCTAGAAATCCTTTTTCTAAGGAAACACTGGAAGCGAAGAGTTTGAAAGAGTTGAAGGAACTAGCTGTTCTTGGTAACGTGCCAGTTTCTTTCGAGGGCAACAACCCTGATACGTCTGTTAAAGTGCCTAAAGCAGGTGAAAGACAGAATGACGGAAAAGGTGTACCTACAGTACAGACTCTATCAAGTTTCATTAGAGAAGCTAAGTAAAGTAGAGAATTAATAATTTTTAAATTTAGGAGGAAAACAAAAGATGGCTCCAAAGACTATTATAGTTAAAGGAAATCCAGTTAGGGGTGAGAAAATTGCTAACGCAGCTATCACACCGGGACATCTATGCGAATTTATAAGTACTGATAAAATTCAGAAGCAAGCAGGTAATGCCTCTAATTTTCTTAGAATGTTTGCATTAGAGAACTCACTAATTGGTGATGAGATTGGAACTGACTATGCTGCAGCACAACAAGTGCAGTATGGTATCTTCAATGGTGGAGATGAAGTTTATGCATGGCTTTCAGACGGAGAGAGTGTAGTAATCGGTGATGAACTTGAAGCAGGTACAACAGATGGTGAGCTTATTAAGCTTGCTTCTGGAACGGCTATTGCTGTAGCAAAAGCTGCAGTAGACCTATCAGCTTCTGCAAACGCTGCTAAAGGCAGAGTAATCGCAATCATAATCTAATTTAGGGAGAGATAAAAGATGGATGTAAACATTGACGTTATTAACGCAGGTACAGGTTATGGTGGAGTTGCTGAAAAGCTTCTACATAATAACATGAATGTATCTTCTTTAAGAACAAACGCTGTCCTTACATATGATGAATGGAAGGATATAGACACTGTAGTTCTACAGGAGGCTCACAGGAGACTAGGTGGAGTTAACGACCTTATCGAAAGAGGACTTGTTAGAACTGGTGGTGGATTAGGAAGTACGGTATTACAATGGCAGGATGCTAGTGATACTGATGATGCAGAAGTTAACATGGATGGTGTGAGTAGAAGTGCAAAAGATAGACAAGAATTTGACACTAACTATCTACCTTTACCAATCATTCATAGAGATTTTGGTTTCAGTATTAGGGAAATCGAAGCTTCTAGAAATACTACTGCTAGTCAGCCACTTGATCTTTCAATGGCAGAAGAAGCTTCAAGAAAAGTTGCTGAAAAAGCAGAAAGTATTCTGTTCACAGGTTTAAGTACTTACTCAATGGGTTCAAATGGTGGAATCATTTACGGATACACCGATCACCCTGACAGAAATACTCAAACGCTTTCACAGAACTGGGATGCTTCTGGTAAAACAGGACAGGAGATTCTAACAGATGTTATTACTGCAAAACAGGCTCTGATTAACGACAGACATTATGGGCCGTTTATGCTTTACATACCAACTGCTTATGAGTCAGTTCTGGATGACGAATTTAGTACTCAGTACCCAAGATCAATCAGAAGTAGATTGCTTGAGCTTGAAGGACTGCAAGGTATTAAAGTTTCTGATTTCTTAACTGCTAATAACATAGTGATGGTTTCTATGCAAAGCACAGTTGTTAGAATGGTTGAAGGTCTTCCGCTTACAACAGTACAGTGGGAAACTGAAGGTGGAATGCAAGTGAACTTTAAAGTGATGACAATCATGGTTCCGCAGATTAGGTCTACACAGGCTAACAGAAGCGGTATCGTTCATATTTCATAATTGCTCACAGTAACCAATCTGTTTTTTAATACTTTATTTTAACCATAAATAAAAGGACAATAAAATGCCGAAGTTTCAAGTTAAAGAAGGAAAAAAGCACTACTGGAAAAAGTCAGTTATAAGAGGAGGAAAAGATTCTGTCCTTAACGACAGACTTTTACAAGGTGGTGACATTCTCGAATGTGAAGAATGTGAGCTTGGTCAAGCAAGAGACAAGTTCATTTTAATGACACAAACAGAGAAGAAGCAAGAACCTGTATATGGTTTCTTAATAAGAAAAATTGCAGATAAGCAGTATGATGTAATCAGTGAGAAGACAGGTGCTAAGATCAATGATAAAGTTTTGACACATAACGAAGCTAGAGAACTTGTAAAAGCACAGAGGTCTGATGGCTGATCGTTGGACTGTTCAAAAGTTGTGGCCTGATTCTACAGTGTTTATTGTAGGTGGTGGAGAAAGTCTCAACAAAACTGGTTTGCAATGGGATGAAAATACAGAAGATATTATCAAGAAATCTATTTCTGATGATCTAGCTTGTATTCATGATCAACGTGTAATAGGTGTCAACAACGCTTTCGAATTAGGAGATTGGGTTGACATCTGTTTCTACGGTGATACTAGATGGTTAGATTGGAACGAAGATAAGATAATTCACTTTGCAGGTTTAGTAGTTTGTTGTCACCCACAAAATAAAATCGCTTGGATAAAGACTGTGGATAGAGAAAATGGATTTGGGTTAAACAAAGACCCCAATTTCATTACATGGAATAAATCATCTGGTGCTGCAGCTATTAATTTAGCTGTACACTTGGGTGCTAAAAACATAGTCTTGATAGGTTTTGATATGTTTGCTAGTGCGGATGGTGCTGATAATTGGCACAAAGCACATGTTATACCTAATCAGATAGCGACCTCACCTTATGAACGAATGCTGCATGCATTTGCAGAAATAAAACACGATGCTGATTCACTCAGAGTCAGGATAATTAACGCATCATTGAATAGTAAAATAGAATGTTTTCCAAAAATGGAGTTACAGGAGGCCATAGAACTTTGCAAATAGTTTGTTGCTATAAATCGGGAGGAGACTTTGGATGGGATTACGTTGATAAGCTTCACGAAAATCTCCTAGAGAAGTTGCATCACAGTTTTGAATTTACGGTGTTCACCGACAAGACTGACAGATTTTCTTTAAATGGAATCAACATACAGCCATTGGAGACTGATCTAGAATCTTACTGGTCAAAATTAGAAGTATTTAGAATGACAGGACAAGTAGTATATTTTGATTTAGATGTAATATTAATGCAGGGATTAGATGAATTATTTAGGGCAGTAGAATTCTCTCCTTGTAGGACTAATGCGAATAATCATTTTTATATGATGAATGCATTTAATGCAAGTCATCCATTTAATTCCTCTATAATGGCATGGTCTGGAGACTTTTCTTATCTCCTTAACAATGTAGACCAGAATGTTTTAGATAGATATGGTAAATGGGATCAGGATTATATAAGTGATGAAGTTTCAAAAACAAATGAAATACTTTCAGTAAACGATTTTATAAATGTTGCTTCTTATAAACATCATTGTAAAGATGGAGTGGATGACATGGTGGATATAGTTGTCTTTCACGGACACCCTAGACCAAGAGATGTTAATTGGTTGGGGACATGTAAAGAGTTAAAAATATGAAAAGCGGAATATACCAAATAATTTGTAAAGCAAATAATAAACGATATATTGGAAGCTCTATTGACCTATTCAAAAGAAAGAGTACTCATTTTAATGAATTGAGAAGCGGTATTCATGACAATAAATATCTCCAAAATGCTTATAATAAACATGGCAAAGGCAGTTTTGAGTTTAAAATACTTTGTTATTATGAGCCAACAGAATTGCTTTTTCAAGAACAGAGATTCTTAGATTATTATTGGGAAACTGCTTCTCTTTTCAATATTTGCGAAACAGCAGGTTCGTGTTTCGGAAAGAAAGTTTCTGAAGAAGCAAAACAGAAAATTTCTAAAGCTAATACAGGCAAAAAACATTCCGAAGAAACTAAAAAGAAAATAATAAAATCCTTAACAGGCAAAAAACATTCCGAAGAAACTAAAAAGAAAATATCTGCATCTCATAAAGGTAAAAAACATTCTGATGAAACTAGGAAGAAAATATCAGAGACAGGAAAAGGTATGAAGAGAAAGCCTTTTTCAGAAATAGCCAAAGGGAATATGTCGATTGCTGCTAAAAAGAGAAGCCATAATAGGGATGGTAGCACTGGTAAATTTTCTAAGGGAGAATTGGTATCAAGATAAATGTTATCGCAGTCAATCAGAATAGGGATCAACATGAGAATACCTTTATACGCTATATAGAAATACTGAAAGAGCATTATAAAGAAGATCATGATATAAAGTACTTTATATCAGAGGGACATCATTTCGAATTCAATAAGGCTAAATTATTGAACAAAGCAATAGCTGAGATGAGGCAGGATTTTGATGTGCTCTGCGTGTTTGATATTGATATGATTTACAGCTACCAATTCTTTAGTGCGATAGAGGAAGCTTTATATGAAGGTTGTAATTACATTGTTTCTTACGGACAAAAACTTCCTAAAGACCAATCTGATTACATAGTTGAAAATATGCAGAAGTGTTTTAGAGGAGAAGGTTCATTATTTAAAGGCTGTTCTCAAATAACTATCACAAAGGAAGTGCTGCAAATATTCAAAGATTGTTTCGGAGAAAAGTTTTACGATGAATCATATACTGGATGGGGTGGAGAAGATTCAGACATTTCGTTCAAGAGTAAGTTGTTGGAAGAAAAAATATTAATAAAAAGAAAAGAGTTGTTTGATATGTGGTTCCATCTATGGCATGAAAGTAGGGAACCTGAGAATTATAGAGAGAAGGATGGTAACTCTACTAAGTTCCAAGATAGTAAAGATGTGCTGAGAGAGAAGGTGGATAAATATGTATCCTGAGATAACATTCACTATAACTACTTATAAAAGACTAGATATGTTCAAACGAACAATGAAAAGCTTTATGAGAAAGTGTATGGATAAAGAGTTAATAACACGATGGATACTGGTGGATGATGGAAGCCCTCAAGAGGAGTTGGATGAAATCAAGGAACTTTATCCAATTTTCGAGATCGTGCAAAATACTGTGGATCGTAGGGGGCAGCCAGTAAGCCTCAATAAGATTATCGACATGGTGGAGACTGAATGGTTTTTTCATTGTGAAGATGATTGGATATTCCTGATACCATTCTTCATAGGGAATTTATTCGATATAGCTAATGATGATAGGAGAATCAAAAATGTAATAATGCGAAATAAAAGGGGAAATATTCAGTATGGAAAAGAAGGAAATTTGATGTACAATCTTCATAGATATGATCCAGTAATGGAGCCTCCACTGGTAAAGGACTACTCTCCATGCATACTTGATTGTGATAGCAATTGGTTTGGGTATAGTTGGAATCCCGGTCTTCATCACATACCTACATTAAAGATCATAGGAAAATTAGATGAAGGACATTCAAACATCTCTAGAAAATGGGACAGAGCACACGCTTTAAGATACTTAGAACTAGGATTTAAAAGAGCGAATCCAGTGGATAAAATTTACATTGACCATATAGGCGAAGGGAAATCAGAGTACACACATTAATGGATATAATTTTAGTAACTAACAATAACAAATTTGACACAACTGAAATAGAAGAAAGCATTTCTGACGAGCACAATTTAATTTTTACAGGTCTAGATGCTTCTGCAAGTGTGAACAGAAACAAAGGATTGAGTGAAGTCAAATCAGAAATCTATATAATGATGGATGATGACATGCAGGGCTTCTATGAAGGGTGGGTTGAAGACCTAATAAAACCTATGCTTCACAATCAGATGATACTCATAACATCCGCTAGGTTACTAAATACTAACGGTACAATGGGGCATATGATGGGAGACAATAAGGTATTTGAAAAAGGTACTTACGATGCATCACCTAGCACTTACAGGGGATATACCAGAATACCTACAGCATGTTTAGCATTAAGGAAAAACAGTCTCAGATACAATGAAGAATTCATAGGCAGTGGTTATGAAGACACTGATTATATGAACAGAATTAATATGCATTTCAAACATACAAGAATTATGATTAACAACGATTGCAAATTGATTCATAACAATATACAACAGAATCAAGGTGGTAAGTACTTTGCCCACAATAAAGAATTATACTTAAGTTTATATCCTGACGATACAACCGTTACTAACCAAGTCGATTGGACAGCAAGGAAAAGGAAATGAATAACAAGATTTACGAAATTGAGCTAAATACCAGTAATATATGTGGGGCTGAGTGTATTATATGTTCCAGACCTCATGGATGTGGAAACAGTTTCTTTATGAAATGGGATGTTTTCGATACTCTAGTAGAGCAGTTAAAAGATGTAGATTTCACAATGATACAAACAAGTGGTAATGGGGAGACATTTTTAAATCCTAACTACCTTGACTACATTAAGAAATTGAAAGACACTTTTCCAGATAAGGTAAGGTGGACTTACAATAACTTCTCTATGCTAGATAAAGAAAAAGCAGATAGAATAGTAGAAGAGGATTTGTTTGATAGAATACATGTGAGATTAGAAAGTCTTGACAGAACAGTTTTTGAGAAAAATAGTAATCTTAATATGGATAATGTATTTGACAATCTTAAATACTTCTTATCTATAAATAAAAAGATACCAGTTGTAATTCTCTACAATGATATCAGGAAATATTATGCAAAGTGTCAAAGAGTTCTAGGTATGCGACCTGCAAGAGATATCTACACAGACGAGGAACTGAGTAAACTAAAATGTGAAGAAGGTGAGATCATAAACTACTTTAAGAAAGATAGTAGATCACCTTTGTCAATCACAAGTATAAGTCACTGCCTATGGGGAGAGCGTTTAAAAGCTCCTAAAGATACAGAAACAGCTTGTCCTAAACTAGACATAATAAAAACTGTTACTTGGATATGTCCTAACGGTGACGTACAAGTTTGTTGTTATGCTGATCACCAAGATGAAATGACATGCGGAAACATAATGGATGATCACATATTAGATATCTTTAACGGTGAGAAGAGAAGAGAATTAATAAACAGAATTGAGAACAGGGACATAACAGATTATCCATGTACGAATCCGAAGTGTTGTGGGTTCCATGAAGGAAAGGAAAACACATCAGTAAGACACCAAAAATAGTAGCTCTATGCAAGACATTCAGAGGAGATGAATTCCTAGAAGCTATGGTTAGGAGTATCTATAACCATGTCGATCATATTGTGTTTGTGAACTCAGAGAAGTCTTGGGATCATGGTCTTAAAGGGAACGTAGATACTTATGGCAACACCTGTAAACCAGTAATTGAGAAACTGAAAAAGCAGGATATATGGGAAAAGATAATCTCTATTGATTGTAATACCGGAGATCAGTTCCATCAGTGTATGGAAGGTTACAGATATATACAGAATAATCTGAATGCTGATTGGGTAATGTTAATTGATACTGATGAAGTTTGGGATGATTACAATCTAACTCATGCTATAAGCTATCTGAAAAGGAATGAGAACCACGATTACGTTTACAGAGCTAGGCTTTATACTTATATAAAGAGTCCGTTCTATAGAGTAGAACCAGAAGAAGTAATGGCTCCTACAATATTCGTAAGTGCTCGTAGAAAAGATTTAGGAAAGAATCACAGATGTTGTCAAGAAGCGTTTATGCAAAAAATGACAACTGATATTATTCCTAGAAAGCCTATTTGGTTTCACCACTTTGTTTATGTGAGGAGAGATTTCAATACTGTTCTGGAGAAAATCAGAAATTCAAATGGTTATGAAGGAAACAAGATAGTCGACTTAGAAGATTGGACTGAAAATGTCTGGAACAAAATTCCGGAACCTCTAGAAGGACAATGGAGAAAAGGATTTCATCCTGCAGTGCATTTCAAGAAGCATTGGGCAGGAATAAAAGAAATAACATTAGATGATTTACCAGAGGTATTTCATGAACACCCACATTTATTAGGAGAGCTTAGTGGCAATTTGTAGACACAATGATTGGAAGGTACGAGGAGATGGTTGCTATAAAGAATGTACAGTATGTGGAGTCTGGTTAGGAAATAGAACTGATCCTCACAACTATGACGGTGATTACTATCACAGGAATAATACTATAGTAGATGGAATTCCTCAGAGACAATGGTATTGGGGAATACACAAAGCTATTTGGGATCAGATGGGCATTGATTTCACTGAAATGGAAAGAGCTTTAGAATATGGTTGCGGAACAGGACAGTTACTTTGGTCATTATATAGAAAGTATGGCATTAGATGTCTAGGTGTGGAACAATCATTTTGGGCTTACAATTGGCAGAGAGAAGTTCATGGCTTTGATGATGACTACCAGATATTGAATTTCAATGTCGAAGAATTAGACAACTCAATATTGATATGTTGTCCAGAACATGAGGATCGTAAATTTAATTTCATCTATTCCTGTCATGTAATGGAACACTTAATTGATCCAATGAGGATGATAGAGAGAAGTCATGAAATGCTCAACAGTGGTGGGACTTTCTACATGGCTGTTCCTGATAAAGAACATCAGAAATCCTTACACGTTCATAAGTGGACTTACGATGAAGAGTGTATCAGAATGTGGTTTGAACAAGCAGGATTTAAAAATATACAGATAATACAGACTAAGCCACACAACCCACCACCTATAAATGGCGAGTATCGTGGGCATTACCTTCACGCAAGTGGGGTGAAATAATGGAACCAACAACGAGATTTGTATTAGATTCATCTAGAAGCTGCAATATAAAATGTAAATTTTGTTATTACCTACATACTTATGATAAATGGAAAGAGTATGATTGGAGTTTAGATAAAGCGAAAGGAGTCATTGATAGTGGAATTGCTAGAGGTAATGATTATATGGATGTTACAGGGGGAGAACCCACAATGTATAAACACATTTGTGAGGTGGTTGCCTACGCTCTTTCTAAAAATGTTAAGACCTGTATCATAACTAACGGAATAGTTCCTAGCCATAAAGCAGAGAAATTAATAAGTGCAGGAATAGACGAGTTCTTAGTTTCAAGACATGGTTTAGAAGATACTCATGACTTTACAACCAATTGCAGAGGTGCTTATAGGAAGCAATTGAATTTCCTACACGTTCTGGATATGAATGAGATACCTATCAGATTCAATTGTGTTATAAACCATTTTAATCAACATGATATTTATGAGATAGCAAAAGAACTTGTTCAGCATAAGCCTAGAATTGTGAACTTTATTAATATGAATCCTCACCATGAATGGCAAGACAAGAATCTAGAGACTAAGAAAGTTGCAGCAGATTTAAATGTGGTAGAACCATTGCTTAACAAAGCTATCAAACTTTTAGAAGATAATGGTATAGGAGTCAACGTCAGATATTACCCTATGTGTAGAATAGCGGAAGAGTATAGGAGATGTATTTGTAATGATTTACATGTGGTATTCGATCCCTACGAATGGGATTACAACATAGAACCTAAAACTGTTCAGGCTTTTAATAATTGGGGAAAACGCACAAGCTCAAATGTTGAATGTAAAAATGGTTCTTGTAAAGAATGTGACTTACAAAACATTTGCGGAGGTATTAACAAAGCTTTTGATAGAGCAACAGATTACAAATATACAAAGCCTGTTAAGAACTTCAAAGAGAACAAAGAAGATTTTTACTTTTACAGAAAAGATAACATAAGGACAATAACATGAAATCACCAATCTTAATCACAGGTTGTGCACGAAGTGGGACAAGTATGACAGCAGGTGTTGTAAATATCTGTGGAGCACATGGAGGCCACACAAGTCCTGCTACAATATACAATAAAAAAGGTATGTTCGAAAATGCTGATATAAGGAATGACTTAGTAAAGCCTCTCTTACAAACTCTAGGAGTCGACCCTATGGCACAGCATCCTTTACCAGATGTAAATCTGTTTAAAGAGTTAGATGGTGCGGAATGGAGAGAGAAGATAGAAAAGATTTTTAAGGAGCAAGGTGTAGGAGAGGATGACACTTGGTTCTACAAAGGTGCAAAGATGTGCTTAATGTGGCCTCTGTGGAATGCAGCTTTTCCTGATGCTAAGTGGATTATAGTCCGGAGAAGAAGTAAAGAGATAGTAAACTCCTGCATGAGAACTGGTTTCATGAAAGCTTTTGATAAAGAAGAGGGATGGCAAGGATGGATTCTACAACATGTAGAAAGATTTAATGAAATGCTTCACGCTGATTTAGATTTGATTGAAGTTTGGCCTCAAGAAATGATTGACGGTCAATTCAGTGAGATGCAGTCAGTTATAGAGTGGTTGGACTTAGAATGGAAAGAAGCAGAAGTAAGAGAATTTGTAGCACCTTCATTGTGGAATGAAGGAAAGGTAGTTGTGAATGATAAGATTATAGCAGAAGCTTTTGATAAAGGAAGGTTAGGATAAAATGGCGAGAGTTTCAGATGCAGAGGTAGCAGCAATACTTGATACAACTGTGACTAGCTTTACACCGTTTATAACGGCAGCTAATACGCTTGTAACAACTATGTTAGCCACACCTGCAAAGGTAACAAACACTACGTTACTAAAAGAAATAGAGAGATGGTTAGCAGCACATTTCTTCAAGTGTAGTTTAGAGATGCAAGAGAAGGTTCACGAAGTAGGAGAAACTAAAGCAACATTCTTCGGTGCTTCAAATGAGAAACTTCTAAACTCTACCCTATATGGGCAGACAGCACTGGTTCTGGATACATCAGGAACACTGTCAAACTTAGGTAAGAGGATAGGAAGATTTAAACCAATTCTAGCAATTAGCAGAGCAGAGGATGCATAATGACATCATTTTTAAATAGAGGAAACAATCAAACATTAGTCTATTGGGCTTTCTCGGCAAGAGATGGCTACGGTGCAGCTACTTTTACAGCACCAGTAGAGATATCTGGTAGGTGGGAAATTAGGCAGAAGATGTTTACTACAACTGCAGGACAGAGATTAGAGAGTAGTAACATATGTTATGTAGGACAAGATGTGGAACCTAATGATTGGTTATTCTTAGGATCGTTAACTGATATAGCATCTGCTATAGATGAAACTAATCCTAAAAATGTGACAGGTGCTCTAGAAGTTAAAGCAAGAACAAAGATACCGACATTGAGGGCAGGAGATTTTCAGAGAATAGTCTTTATGACAGAGGCAACTTCTACGAGGTAAACATGGGAATAAAAGTAATAGGTGGCAAATTAGTAATAAGCAACCTTAAAAAAGCTATAAAGAAAATAGAAGGTAAGCTCACTAGAGTAGGAATGCTTAAAGTAGGTAAGTTAGTCATGAAGAGATCAAAAGCATTAACCCCAATGGATAAAGGTAATCTAATGGAAAGTGCCTTTGTTGTGTTTGGCGGTAACAAGACACTTCCACAAGCTATTACTACAAACAATTTTAACACTACTGAACCAGAAGGTAAAAGAGTTGCAGCAGAGCATGGTAGTGTGATAGCAGAACATACAGCCAATAGAAGACCTAATCCATTTTCAATAATAGGGTATTCCGCTTTCTATGCTTTGAAAGAACATGAGGCTATGGATGAAGTTCATGATATAGGTTTCCCTAAATTCTTAGAAACTGCTGTAGTACAGTCGCATAGAGACATACTAAAAATATTAAAGGAAAGTGTGAAGAGATGAACAGTCCTAGCCAAGACATAAAAGATTTATTAGAAGCATCATCTGCAGCTACAGGACTCACATTTGCAACTGATCTATTCGTAGGACAGGAACCAGATGGTGGAGGTGTTGCAGATAAAGTAGTAACTGTATACGATACAGGTGGAGGAGAACCTGATCCAAACAGAAGCTTGAAAGAACCTACCATCCAAGTAAGAGTTAGAGGGGATAAGTTTGGTTATCAAGCAGGATATACTTTAGCGGAAACTGTGTTTGATGTGTTGCACGGAGTAAAGAACACAACAGTTAACTCTACTAGGTATGTACATATCATAGCTACATCGGACATATTGTATTTAGGATTTGATAAAAACAATCGCCCTATGTGGACATGTAACTTTAGAATTATTAGAACAGCTTAAAATTTAGGAGGAAAATGAAATGGCAAGTGGTGCAATTAGTGGTGTAGGAACAGTGTTCAAAAGAAACGCTGTAGCTTTGGCAGAAGTTAATTCTATATCAGGGCCGAATAGAACAAGAGACACGATTGATGTAACTACACTAGATTCAACAGGTGGCTACAGAGAGTTTATTGGTGGGTTTAGAGATGGTGGAGAAGTAGTTCTAGATATGAACTATACAAGAGCAGGATTTGATGCACTTAACACTGACTTTGAAAACAACACGACTGCTCAGACATATGTAATTGTTATGAGTGACACAGGAGCTACAGAGTTTTCTTTCTCTGGTTGGGTAACAGCTTTAGGAAAATCTATTCCACTGGATGACAAGGTAACAATGAGTTGCACAATTAAGATAGATGGACAGATTACAGAGACAAGCTAATAATTTTTAGACCTTAACCATAGGAGTATCAAAAATGGGATTTTTAACAAAAGAACAAATAATGCAAGCACAAGATTTAAAAACTGAAACAGTCCACGTTGAAGAGTGGGGTGGTGACGTACAGGTAAGAACTATCACAGCTAAAGAAAGAGATGAATTTGAGAAGCAGTTAATAAGTGGTGACGATTCAGATATGGAAAACATAAGAGCTAAATTCGTGGCAGCTACAGTAGTTGATGAAAAAGGAAAGCTTATGTTTGGCAAACTTGATTTAGTTGACTTAGGAAAGAAATCTGCTTCTGCAATGGATAAACTCTTCGAAGTAGGACAAAGACTTGCAGGACTTAAAAAAGAAGAAGTTGAAGAACTGGTAAAAAACTAAAGAAGCCAAGCAACCTTATTAAATTCAGACTTTGTTTGGCTTTAGGATTTCCCCATCCAGATTATTTAATGGAGGGTCTGACCTCGAAACAGCTTAGTGATTGGGAAATCTATTACGCAGTAGAACCATTTGGTGAGGAAGCTGAGTGGAGTAGAATTGGTAGGTACTGTAGCTTACTGATTAACCTGAAACTAAAAGAAGGAAAAGAACAGTTTACACCATTTGATTTTATGCCTGATTTGTACGAAGGTATTAGAAGCAGAATGAAACAAACATCCGAAGACCACGTTGGTATGATGAGGTCAATGATAAACAAGGAAGAATAACATATGGCTAATATAGGAACATTAACAGTTGTAATTGATGGACAAACTTTCAAGCTCAAGAAAAAGCTTAAAGAAGCAGAGAACCAAGTGACAAAGTTTTCTAAAAAGGGAACCAGTGGATTTAAAAAATTCAGGCAATCTGTTCTCTCTGCTAGGTCTTCTGTAATTGCATTAGGCGCAGTTACTGCATTGCTAGGTAAGAGGATTCTTGGTAACGCTGTAAAAGAAGCAGGAAATTTCGAAGAATCATTAGGGAAAATCAACTCTCTTTTAGGTGATTCTGAATTAGTTTTTGGAGAGTTTTCTAGCGGAATCGTTGGACTATCAAAGGAGTTTGGTAGATCAAAGGAGGATTTGGCTGCAGGTTTAAAAGACATTATTGATGCAACTATACCTGCCTCTGAAGCTATGGAGGTTTTAAGGGAGTCTACAAAATTATCTGTTGGTGGTTTCACAGATGTGAACACTGCTACTTCTGCAGTGATTTCCACTTTTCAACTTTACAGAAATGAATTAAAGGATGTAGGAGATGCTGCAGATTTCTTATTCGCTACTCAGATTCGTGGTAGGTTGACTTTAGAAGACCTTGCAAAAAATATAGGTACTGTAATTGGTACAGCTAAAACTGCAGGTGTTGCTCTAGAAGACTTTGGTGTTGGATTTACTGCTATAAGTAGGGTTGCAGGGAGTGCTTCAAAAACAGCCACACAGTTCCGTGCATTGATAGATGTCTTCACAAAGAAACAACCTATAGAAGCCACAACATTAGCAATGAAAGAATTTGGAGTCTCTCTTAACTCTTCAGCTATAGCAAATGGGAAACTTATTGAAACGGTATTGAAATTTCAGAAAGGCTCTCCTGACCAACTGCGTACTATTTTCAGAAGAAGTAGGGCTTTCAAGGCAGCAGCAGCTATCTTACTGCAACATGGAAAAATTTCAGAAGATTTCAGAAAGATACTGGAAAGAGAAGGGCTTAACACAGAGAAAGCAGCCGAGGCACAGGAACTCTTCAATCAGAAAATGAGGGTGTTCAAACAGGAGATAGCAGAAGTAGCATTAAAGATTGGAAATGCACTACTACCATCAGTAATCTCACTGACCGACCAATTAATACAAATCAAGGAATTAGGTGTAGGAGGCTTAATACCTAAATTCTTACTTGACTCAGTGCCTGACATACTTAAACTAGATGGCATAGTAACTGCACTTAAGAATGTACAACTTCCTGCAACAGGTGGGAGAAATTTTGAAGCCTTGACAAAGGCAGGAGAATTTTTCAAGACAGGTGGTAATATGGGCAGTGGTGACAGCCCAATGGCAAGTAGGGAAGAAGGCCAAAAAGCATTTGATGCATTGAAAGCAAAGAGAGATGCTAATTTGGCACAAGAAAAATCCTTTGCTACAGCAAGAGAAAGGATAGTTCTCAACTCTTCGGAGTTTGCTATTCACCAATTCGATAAAGAGATTGTGAAATTTAAAAGATTAGCTGATGAAGGAATTATAGACCAGAAGAGATTTGCTGAGTTCAGAGAAAAAGGCATGCAGCAAATAAGGCTGAAAAATAATCAGACTTTTCAAACTATGGCATCAGCAGCAAAAAGTTTCGGTGATGATTTTACAGATACTATGACTGATCTAGTTCATGGCTCAGAAATAACCTTCGGAAACATCTTAGAATCTTTCTCAAGAATGCTTGTAAGTATGGCTATTAAGATCAGAGTTGTGCAGCCACTATTGAATAGTGTGTTCGGAGCAGCAGCAGGAGGAGGAGCAGTAGGAGGAGGCTTACTGGGAAATCTATTCACGAAGAGTAATGCTCCTACAGGAGGAATGATCGGGCCACCTACTCCCAAAAAGGGATTATTTGGTTTAGGTTTCATGGGTTTAGCTGATGGAGGTGTGGTCAAAGCCAAATCTGGTGGAGGATTATATAACATAGGCGAGGCAGGGAAAGATGAAGCAGTTATTCCTCTTGACAGATTCAAAGACCTCGGTGGTGGTTCTAATGTAACGGTGAATGTTATAGGTGCACCTGCAGGAACGAAGACAGAGGAGCAAGATGATGGAGCAGGTGGAAAGAGTGTTAATGTTATTCTTGATGAACAGGTTGCTAAGAACATAAGACCGGGAACGAAGACATTCCAGAAATTAACATCTACATTCACATCAATGAATACTAAATTAACAGGGAGATAATAAATGGCAGCATGGCCTGTATCATTACCACAACAAGGATTTATGAATATAACTGATACAAGACAAACAGTTTTAGCAAGATCGTCTATGGATCAGGGAGCACCAAAGGTACGCAAAAAGTACACAGCAGCGGTTAGGAATTTAGATATAAAGATGCTCTTGAATGGTACTCAGAGAGCTACCTTTGATACTTTCTACATCACCACAACAGAAGAAGGTTCGAACTCTTTCACTTGGACTGATCCTGTGGATGATTCAGGAATTACTTGTAGGTTTGTAGAGCCTCCTGCATGGAAGCTTCTTTCTAATAGTGACGGTTCTTCTACAGCTACACGAATGTGGGAGAGCATGATGAAACTGGAGATATTACCTTAAAATGACAATTACAAATACAACTAAACAACAGGCTTTTTTACAAGAGACAGATCAAGTATATCTTGTATTGTTGACTATATCTCATGCAGATATTAGTCCTTCAATAACGGTGGTGAACAATAATGCTGACATAGTTTCGAATGGTACTACATTCACAGCTTTGCCATTTGATATAACACTACCAGACAATAGGGAGAATTCTCCTACTAGGGCTACTCTTTCTATTGATAATGTCTCAAGGGAAATAGCTACTCATATAAGGAATATAACAACTGCTCCTACTATTACTATACAATTAATAAGAGCAGCCGATCCAGATACGTTAGAGATTGAATTTGTTCCTTTGACATTGAGAAATATTAGTTGGGATTTCACAACAATTAGTGGAGAATTATTAGGAGAGAATATGGATACAGAACCGTATCCTGCAGGACAGTTCTCACCTGCGTTCTTTCCGGGGATGTTCTAAAATATGAAAATAGAAGAGTTTGCTAAGAAAGCTATAAGTGTGCCATTCAAACCTCATGGGAGATCATGGGATGCATGGGACTGTTGGGGTTTAGGTTATATGTATTACAAAGAGGTGAAAGGAATACTTCTACCTACATATAATAAAGATTATAAAAGTGTAAAGGATCGTGAATTGCTGCAACAACTTTTCTCAGAAGGAATAGCACAGTCTTGGGAAGCAGTTGAAAAAGCTGAACCACTTGATGGAATAATGTACTTCTCTTCTGGAAGAACTTGTCATGTAGGTTGGGCTATTGATAGTAAAATGATGCTTCACACAGAGCATGGAACTGGTACTACTTTTGAAAGAATTGATAGTTTAATAAGAAGAGTGGAGGGAATCTACAGGTATGTCGGAAAATAATTTAATGATTCATCCTGATGTAAAGGATAAGCTAAGAGTTATAGCGGTTCCACACCCTTTTAAAGCTAAGAGTATAGATAAGTATATAACACAGGGAGGCTCAGTTTCAGAAATACTAGAAATGGTACAGCCTGATGCTGTGCTGAGAAGGTATGCAGTGATATGCGTTAACGATGAATATTTAGAGAAGTCAGAATGGGATACTACTTATCCAGAAAATCTAGACATGGTTGTAATAAAGACTGTGCCTCTAGGTGGTGGTGGAGGAGGAGGTGGAGGAGGAAGTTCTAAAAATCCTATCAAAATCGTTGCTCAAATAGCTGTGTTTGTATTAGCTGTAGCTTTAGCTGCCCCTAGTGGTGGTAGCTCACTATCTCTGGTTGGTGCATTAGGTTGGTCAGGAACTGCCTACTCGTCAGCTTTGATATTTGGTGTAGTATCTGGAGTAGGTATGTTGGCTATAAACGCTTTATCCCCTCCTCCTAGTGTGCGATCACCTAGCGTAGGTTCATTGAGTGGAACAGATCAATTCAGAGAAAGTCCTACTCTATTCATTGAAGGAGCTAGGAATAGCTTAAGACCATTCGGCCCAATTCCTGTAATTCTAGGAACACATAAACAAGTTCCTCCTTTAGGAGCCAAAGTGTATACTGAGGTAGTTGGGAATGATCAGCATATCAGGATGCTTGTGATATGGGGATATGGCAGGTTACAAATTGCCGATATTAAGATAGGTGCTGAACCGATAGCTAACTTTGATGATGTGCAGATAGAGACTCATGAAGGGGTAGTAGCAGATTCTGCTTTCACATTATTCCCTGACACAGTGACACAAACAGATTTCAATGTTACATTATTACAAGCAGATAGTTGGACAACTAAAACTACTGAATTAGATACAGATGAAATCAGTGTGGATATTGTCTTCCAATCCGGACTTACCAAATTCAATAACGATGGTGTGCGAGTAAACACTACTGTAGTTATTGAACTACAGTATAGAAAATTAGGAGATATAACTTGGCTTACTCCAACCTATACAGCGAACACAGCAAACTCATTAGCAGGATATGCTCTTACCTTTACAGACAGTACAGCAAAGGCTAGGAGATATGGTTTCAGATGGGCTGTAGCAACAAGAGACACATATGAGGTACGAGTAAGAAGAACAACTACAGATAGCACAAGTGCTCAAACATATGATGTAGCTTCATGGAGCACTATAAGATCATTCAAAAATGTTGACCCATTAAATTTCTCTCACCCTTTAGCTGCTACTGTTATTACAGTAAAAGCTACAGATCAGTTGAGTGGAGTAATTGATAATTTAAACGCTACAGTTTCTTCTTACGCACCAGAATTTGGTGGTTCATCTTGGGCAGATGCTGTAACTAGCAATCCCGCTTCATTGTTTAGACATGTTCTACAAGGAGTAGCTAATGATGGTGCTGTTGCTGATTCAAGATTGGATTTAGATAGTATAGAGGCTTTCTGGACTCACTGTGATACCAACAGTTTTGAGTTTAATCAGATAAGGGATTTCCAAGCTAGTGTTGCTGATACTTTGGCTACAGTTGTTTCAGCAGGTAGAGGTTCTTTAACTCAGGTAGATGGTAAGTGGGGAATCAGTATTGACAAAGCTCAAACAGTTCCAACACAGCATTTTACACCTGTCAACTCATGGAGTTTTGAAGCAAGTAAAGCCTTTGTGGATACACCACACGCTTTCAGAATGAGATTCTCTAACAGAGACAAGGAGTGGGAGTCAGATGAAAGAATAGTTTATGATGACGGTTTCACTGCATTAAACGCTACAGTGTTTGAACAACTTGATGCAATAGGGATAACTCATACAGATCATGTATGGAAGCAAGGAAGATTTGCATTAGCTCAAATAAGGTTAAGACCAGAGAGATGGTCATTGAGTACTGACTTTGAATATATCACAGCAGCTAAAGGTGATATGGTTCTCATTACTCACGATGTTCTCGTAGTAGGTTTATCTTCTGGTAGAATTAAGACAGTAAATTTAAACAGTGCAGGAGATGTTACCGGAATAACTACAGACGAAATTCTTACTATGGAAGTAGGTAATGATTATGGAGTATCTATAAGAACTTTAGCAGATCAAGAGATAGTAAGATCAGTTGTTTTAGATGTAGGAGATCAAACTACTATAACATTCACAGCAGTGATTGCTATTGCTGACACTCCAGTAGTGGGAGACTTATTCTCATTCGGCATATCTGGTTCAGAGACTATAGAAGGACTACTATTATCTGTAGAGCCACAGTCAGATTTAACAGCTAGACTGAATATAGTACCAAACTCAGCAGCGGTATATACTGCTGATACAAGTACTATTCCTGCATTTGATTCTAAGATTGTCTCTGATGATCCTTTACCAGATGTTTCTATCATAGGGACAAGAACTGATGAAAGTGTCTTAACTCTAGGGGCAGGTGATACTTTAATTCCTAGATTAGCTGTGGATTTTATTCCTATAAGTGAACCATTTGATACTTCTATATACGCACAGATAAGAGTAACAAGTGCAGGAGGAGATTTTCAACCTGCTACAATTATTTCCCAAACTAATGAGGAGATAGTTTTAGGAGATGTAGTACAAGGTGAAACATATGATGTAAGATTAAGAACTACAAGTCCTTTGTTCATAGTGAATGGGGATTACTCTAGTGCGAGTGGTGTTCTAATTATAGGACAAACAAGTGCTCCAGACCCCTTATCTAACTTAACTATATCAGCATTTGGTGGTTCGGCTATGATGAGGTGGAGCATGCCTCCTGCGTTAGATGTTAAATTTGGAGGAACAGTTACCTTTAGACATTCAGAAGAGCTTGACTCAGATAATGCTTCGTGGTCGCAGTCAGTAGCAATAGGTACTTCAGCGAAAGGTTCTGATTTGATTGTGCAGTTACCGTTAAAACCGGGTACTTATCTAGCAAGAGTATTTGATAAAGGTGGAAGACCTAGTACAGTAGTTAAGATAGATACAAAACAAGCTACTATACAAGCATTCTCCACAGCAGCAGCTACTGTTATAGAGGAAACAGCTTTCTCAGGAATACACTCAAATACAACAGCACCTGATGGAGCCTTGAAGATAGTAGGTTCAGATAACTTTGATGATTGGACAGATATAGATACTGTTAATAATTGGGATAGTGAGGGAGGAATATCTCTTACAGGAACTTATGATTTTGCAGCAGGATTTGACCTTACAACAGTTAAAGCTGTTAGATTGACTACTGATTTAACCGTATTAGTTGCAGGACTATTAGACGAAATAGATTCATGGTCAGGAAATGTAGATGACAGGGAGGATTGGGATGGTTCTGCAGTTGGTTCTTCTACTGCTCAAGTGCAGGTAAGGCAGACAGATGATGACCCTGCAGCCTCTTCTGCCTCATGGTCAGCTTGGAATGATTTAGATAGCGCAGAGTTCAATGCTAGAGGGTTTGATTTTAGGTGTGTACTAACTACCACTGACATAGCATTCAATATTTTAGTAAGTAAACTACAAGTAAAAGCGGAGGAATTGTAATGCCAAAAGTGGCTGTGTTTGAAATGGTTGGGAATGATAAAAGATTAATTAATTGGGAAGAGAAATCCCATAAAGATTTAAAGGAAGAAGATATAGTTGTACCTGATGATTGTGATTTGACTACTGATGGCAGATACACTTATAGGAATGACAGATTTGAACCTTGGGGGCATGGGTTTCCTAAACCTAGAAATCCACAAGTACCTAAAGAAAGGGCTTGGTATTTATTTATGAAAGCTGTTATAGACAGTAATGTAATAGATATGATTCCTGCTGAATGTGGTCAATGGATGAAATGGTATGAGGATAATTTAAAGAAGAGAGAAGAAGAAGAAAAGTTAATAAGGAGGAGTAGATAATGTCGCAAGATGATATGAATGTAGCTAACAGTGATGGTGCTACAGTAAGAGCAGACATCAATTCCCAATTAGGAGCAATTGTGACGAGTCATTCAGGAGCTACTGCTCCCTCAACAACTTTTGCTTTTCAATTATGGGCTGATACTGCAAATGATTTAATGAAGATAAGAAACGCTGCTAACAGTGCTTGGATAATAATGTTTGTGTTGTCAACGTCAGGATTCGAACAAGGGGCAGATATAGCATCAGGTACAGCATTACCAGTACTAGCAGATGGTGTGTTAAATGATGTTACAGGAACAACAACAGTTACCTCTATAAACACTCTAGGAATAGGTTCGTTTAAGATACTGCAATTTGATGCTGCAGTACTACTGACTCACCACAGTACAGATTTAGTACTTCCTGCAGGAAGAAATATAACAACAGTAGCAGGACAGGTTATTTCTTTCTATGAGTATGCGACAGGAGATTGGAGGCTTGTTTCTAACTCCCTTCCTTCTGTGGGGAAGCATACTATCTTTATTCCAGCAGCAGCTATGAGACCTACAACTTCAAATGGAGCAGCGGCAATTGCAGATACAGAGACTACAGCAGGGAGACCTGACATAAGTGGATTTGCTTTTGATTCGAGTGCTGATGAGCACGTACAGTTTCAGGTCTGTATGCCGAAGAGTTGGAATCTGGGCACAGTGACATTCCAATCTTTCTGGTCTCACAATGGAGGACAGACTGGAGGACTTGACGGAGTGGCTTTCGGATTACAAGGTGTGGCGGTGAGTAATGATGATACTATAGATGTTGCTTATGGTACGGCTATAGTACCTACTGCAGTGGATGGAGTAACGGCAGAAGATATGTTCCAGTCTGCTGAGTCAACGGCAATTACGATAGCTGGAACTCCTGCGGATGATGATATAATTTTCTTCAGGTTGTTCAGAGATGTTTCTGCTGATGACTTGGATGTGGATGCTAACCTCATAGGAATTAAATTATTCATAACACTTGATGCACAGGAGGATACATAATGATTAAGACGTATTGTTTATTGGACAGAGTAACTGGTGAGGTGGTGAAGACAAAAGTCTTTGAAGATATTAAAAGAAGTTTTGTAAAAAGAAAGGTGTGGTTGGAGAGGGAACAAGAAGTGCGCCCTCCTTTGAATACTGTCTCTGTGCCAGACCCTGGCGGTCAGGGTGGGACATCAGAAGTGCCAATACAGAAAGTAGTTAGTACAGTGACACATGCTGACTTAACTGATTTGAATATTCCAGTACCTCCTGCAACGAAAATAACATTCGGGTACAATGTTGTGGACATGACAGCAGAGGAAATACAGTCAGTTAAAGATACCTTTATTGACATACATCATGGTGACATGGAGAGCCATTTAACAAGGGCAGTAGAGTTAATCTTTACCAAAATAGCAACTAATAATGGGGTGGCTTTACAGAAATCAGACTTTCCTAACAAGGTATGGGATGTAGTGAATAAAATGAGAGCCTATAGGGGACAGAATCCAATATGAACTTAATAAATAGAACAGTTAACCAAACAATATTGGGTGGGTTTGTGCCAGACTGCAAGCATACCATCCTCAGTTCTCCACAGTGCAGAATGTATAAGCAGAGATTAATGGTAACTCATTTCTTAGGTTTTGGTGGAAGTAGTAGCAGTATATCTGGCGTAGGTCATGGTTATACATCAGGTGGAAACACTGGGTCAGTCTCAGACGTAATAGATAAGTTTACATTTTATTCTAGTGGAAACGCAGCAGATGTTGGAAACTTAACAGTGGCAAGAGCTAGAGTATCAGGGCAATCATCTTCGGATAATGGTTATACATCAGGTGGGTTTGATAGCACATACTCAGACGTAGTAGATAAGTTCCCTTTTGCTTCAGATACTAATGCAGCAGACGTTGGTAATTTAACAGTGGCAAGAGCTAGAATAGCAGGGCAATCATCCGCAAATCATGGTTACACATCAGGAGGGTGGACAGGGGCAGTGTCAGATGTAGAAGACAAGTATACATTTGCTTCCGATGCAAATGCAACAGATGTTGGAAATCTAACAGTGGCAAGAAGATACCCTGTAGGCTCATCATCTGCAAATCATGGTTATTCATCAGGTGGGTTTGATTTGAGTGTAGTTTTAGATGTAATTGATAAGTTTACTTTTGCTTCTGACGCAGATGCAACTGATGTTGGTAACTTACTATCAACAGAAAGACAAGCAGCAGGGCAATCATCTTCAACTCATGGCTATGTATCAGGTGGACTCTCTGATACCACTAGAATACAAAAATTTACATTTGCATCTGATAATAATTCAACAGATGTTGGGGATTTAACAGTTGGAAGATCAATAACAACAGGGCAATCATCTTCAGATAATGGTTATACATCAGGTGGTGATAGTTCTTCAGATGTAATAGATAATTTCCCATTTGCATCTGATACAAATGCAACTGATGTTGGAAACTTATCAGTAGGAAGGTCACAGCCAGCAGGACAGGAGTCATTAACAATATGAAAATTGAAAAGCTAATACAAAAAGAAATGAATTTAGTTTCATATGGAAACAAGACTCTGGCTGAAAACTTTAAGAGTGTTGATAAAGCAATAGCGAAGTTACAGCCCACAGAGAGGATTTGGAATAAGTCTAGGAGTCAGTTTCAGCTTAAATTTATAACGTGTGGTCAGTCAGATGCGTGGATGCGTATGAGACAAATATCAGCAGAATCGGCAAGGAAACGACAGGCATTGACAGAAGCGAAATTCAGTTACATGGAAAAAATAAAGAGGGCTGAAATCAAAGACGAAGATGCAGATGTCGAGCAACACAGATTAAAAAAAGAACTGTTACAAATTGGAGCAGGGAGGCTTAAATCACAAGCAGCGGAGATACTAATAAAGATTGAGGGAGCGATGAAGGAGATTGAAACTCTTTCAGAAATGTATGACACCTTAAAGCAGCAGTTAGGGGAGATAACTGAAGAAGAATTTGAGCTTATACAGGTTAAAGCTCACATAAAAAGAGCATTGATGCAATCAATAAGAGATGTAAGGTGTGGGGGAGTGATGGGTACTGGGAATCAGGAGTATCTTGAACAGTGTGGAGTTAGTATTACTGCTGCACTAAAGGAGATAGCTAATTTTTTGAAACAGGAAGATGAATCAGGGGTTGGCAATACTTCCATGATGCACCAGTTCTTAGGTGATTTTGCAGACCGTTATGCTCCTGTTGCTATTCAACAGGCAGAGTGGCTTGGCTTTAATTTAGAACATATTTCTGAACTGACATTTGTACCTTCTGAGGAGAAGGAGTAATTGTATTAAGTTATTTTGCTAATGCCCTTTTTGATTCGGACTTCGAAAGTTTTATCAGCACACTCTGCCAGTTCGTCAAGGTGGGTTACGATTATGAATTGAAGATTTAATTTCTTACGGAGTTCCTGCAATAAGTCGCAGGCTCTTGGGAGTAGGTCTTTGGATAAGAACTTGAATGGTTCATCGAGTATAATTGTATTCCTACTTTTAGGATTTTGAAGAGTCCACAAAGCTATTCGTAAAGCAAAGGAGGCTGTATCAATTACACCTCCTCCGCTTGCAGACAGTGGGTGGATTCTATTACCATCCTTTTCAAAAATAAGCTCGCACTCAGTTTTATTTCTTTTTACAACAAATTCTATTTTGAACTCATAAGGATCGTCAAAGATTGTTTCCATAGCAAGTGATACAATGTCAGAAATATGTATTTCTAACTGACTCTGCGTATCCTGTGCTACTTTCTGAATAATAGCTTGAGCATCCTCTGAACGTCTTAACGACTTCTTAAGAGTGCTTCTACTAGCATCCAGTTCCAGAAGAGTTCTATGCACTTCATCTCTCTTACCTTTTTCCTGATCTATTTTTGATCTGAGTTCTTTAATCAATGTACCCATCCATGTTTCAAAGACAATTTAGCTCTTTCAGATGTAAGTCTTTTAACTTCCTTGTCGAGTAACCTGTATAAATTATGGTTGTGACGATATTTTCCCAAATAAGGGCACAGCATTTCTATGTACCCTAGCATTTCCTGTCTTTCAATTTTAGCCTGTTCATAATAGAAGTTCTCAGTGTTTAGATCAATATTATCATGCTCTTTTTCTTTTTTAAACCACATATTAATTCTCCTTTTCTAAAAGTTCATTCAATTTTAAAAGTTTTGTTTCAAGCTTAGTTTCTACCTTCTTAATTTCTGCTGTTTCTTTTCTAGCAACAGCTTCTGCTTCCTCAAAGGTATCACATTTAAACTCTTCCTTCAAGTATTTAAAATACTCTTCCTCTTGTCCTTCAAGCTTAATAACTCTGGTATTCTGTAATTCTATTCGTTCCTTTAAAGTAGTTAAATCATCTGTTATTGACATATTATTCCTGACCTCCTCAAATACCTATCGAAATTAACTGCAGTTACAACAGCGCATCCCCATAACATATTTCCCCAAAATGTCTCGGCAGAAGACATTGCAGCTAACGGTAATAAATAAATACAGCCCAATAATAAATTCTTCATTCCAGACTCTCCCATATCTTGGTTTTAGTTTTTTCATTAACTTTATTCTTAGTGAAAAACTCTTCTAAATTCTTCTCAAAATCAAAATCAATATCATAAGACTCATTCAATCTATTCACAAACGAATCAATTCTATCATCTCTCTTCTTAGCTACATCAATATGCTCTCTACTTATAACATCTTTCTCAATAGGAAGGTAGACTCTTTCAACACTATTATCTTCTGCGTACCATAGGTAAACAGAGGGTTCATGGTGAATTTGGTTTGCACTCATACGCATCAATGAACCTGCGTTAACTAAGAGTCTACCTTCGTGCTCAACGACAAAACTTTGATGGTTATCACCGGAAACTATAAGGTCGTAACAAGGAAATTTCCTGAGTAACCTTTTAGCGTGATCTGCTTTTTGATCAAACCATAACTTGTCACCCTGAGACTTGATAACCATTTGATGAACCATAGCTATTTGTTTACCTTTAGGACATATTTGATTTATAGCAGATATGTTTTCTGAATAAGCAAAGCCATGAAGATTCAATGTATTAAAATTATATGGTTGCAGTACATTAATATACTCGTCTTTTTCAAGAACACCCAAACCACCAATCTTCCAATTTTCTAATCTGTGATTTAATATATCATGTTGTCCTGCAACTAACCAGATACAAATTTCTGGATTCAATACCTCTTTAGCCCAATTTAATAATCTATCCCCCCACATAGGTCTGTGTCCGAAGTCTCCTGCGACAAGTATAGGACAATTATGTTCATTAGATAGGTTGAGAATAAACTCAATCTTCTTCCTCTGTGCTTCCATATAATCATCCGTTCTGCAAACTGGTCTGTCCCCTCTAATATGCCAATCTGCTGAGAGTATCGCTGTGGGTGTTCTCAAAAAGCACCTCCAATAATGTTTTCTCTGACTTCTTTTAATGTTATCTCTTTTGTGTTTTCTCCATTTCTAAAAACGGTTTGTAGAGCACAGTTGTTTACTTCATCCCAAGTTGCTTGATCTGCTAACTCAAATCCACCTTGATTCTGGTACACAGCAGTCAACCCTTTTGCACTGTTCTTCATGCCATTATCAGTCTTTGGTTTCTTAAATATTTCTCTAGGTTCTCCTCCAACTTCTGCATAAGTAGCCTTTACTGCAAATCCATAAACATCTCTAGTAGTATATTGGTAAGTGTAAGAACCTATTCCGAACACTACATTTGATGAAGCAAAATTCTTTTGTTGCAGTCTTGCACATATATCTCTGCATCTATCTAAAGTGATACTATCTCCATAGATAAGACCGATATGATTGTCTAGTTGTTGGTATCCTTTATCTGTTATGTCTCCACCAAAGGTTTCCCACAGACATTCAATAGCTCCCTTTAACTGTGGAGCTTTAGTGCCATAGTATGACGGATCACCACAAATAATATTAGCAGGATCACCACTATCAGGTCGTATTACAACCTTGCCATCTCTAGCCATAATTTCATCTTTAAGAGCAGGTATGTATTCAGTAATAACTTTCCAGAAATCCCAAGTGTCAGATACAATACTTATAATACCTGTCGGGTAAGTTTCTGTAATTAACTTTCTGAATGTTTCTAACTCACTTAGTTCTGAACCAAGACACATTACACTGTGCTCAGTAGCAGGAACGGAACAACCTACCATCTCTTCGTGATGAAAGGGGACATTATAATACTGTTCTAGGAAATCTATAGCAGGAACAGTATCAGTGCCAATGAAAGAGGTTAAATGTCCTGCACCAGAAATACATCCTGCCTCTAGTCCGAACATACCTCTGCATGAGAAATCATGTCCTTGAAATGGCACAAAGTCTCTATTGCCTATAGTTTTATCTGCATATTCATTGAGTATTTTCTTGTACTCTAAAGCCATCGTAGCTGATGTGCAGGCTCCCCATAATATAGTGCTCATAATAGTTTCAATATAATTTGTCAACCAGAAAAATTCAGGTAAGGTATTGAAAACTACCAGACATGGTACTCTTAGATTTACAAGACTTCCTTCCGGAACGGCTTTAATTTCTAAAGGTAGATATCCTAGATCATGTAATGCTTCAATATGATCTATTTTCACTGTATCCTCTCCTAAAGCTTGATTCATTCTAAACTTATATTTGTCTCTTATTGTATTGAAGTCTAGAGCAAAAAAGTTTTCATTCCATTGTTTGATCAAATATTCCTTAATGAAATATTGTAAACCAAAGAAAACTACTTTGTCTACTCCTTCTAATCTACTTTCTCTAGGAGTTAAATTACTGAATACTAATGTCGTGTCTTTTGGGTATTGATAGATGTGTCCTGACTTATAAAAGTCAATCATGTGTGGTGGAAATATATTCATAATTATTCTCCTTTAATAATTTAGATTGAATGATTTAACATAGCTATTGTGATAGTCCTTTAGTCTACTGTTTGTAGTTCCTACTCTCTTGTAATACTTACTTAGTTCCGCAAATCCCTTAGAGAAGATTCCGTGACTTACGAATAGATATGACTCTTTTACTTTTGCTTCCTGTAGTCTCTGTCCTAAAGCATTGAATGTAGCTCCACCGTCACAGATATCATCAACAACTATTGCAGTCATTCCCTCAATCATATTCTCAATTGATGCAACAACTATTCCAGATTCAGTTCTTCTTTTATTGCAGTAGATAACTGTGTCAAACATTCCCTTATTATACAAAGCTTCTGCTTTCTTTCTAGCTCCGTTATCAGGACAGATAAGAGCTAACTTGCTTTTACTAATATCTAAATATTCAATGAAGTCTAGAACCTCTCTGAAATTATCATAATCCACAAGCATCATATCATCTAACATAAGTCCTGCAACATTACTATGAATGTCATATGATATAATCCTGTAAAGATTTAATGACTCTAGTATTTTACAGATAACTTTGAGAGAGAATGCCTCTCCTGTATCGCAAACCCTGTCCTGTCTTGCGTAAGGAAAATAAGGGATGAATAATTCTATGTCTCGTACTCCTCGTCTTTTCAGAGCATCCACAGCAAATATGATATTCATTAGATCATCTGAATTATTTACTCTACTGTTTATACGACAAGAATGTACTCCATGTGGTACGTCTATTTGTAAATAACATTCTCCTGCAGGAAACAGATTAACCTTAAAATCTAATGCTTCGCCACATTGTCCGAAACCTTGATGCAAATTTAATGTTTTTTCCATATTACTCTCCCCTTCCACATAAAGGACAAGTTAAAGGCATCAACTCCTCAAATTTAGCCTTATCTTCTTCTAATTTCATCTTCTTCCAATCAAGATCAGTCTGTATATCAGTAATTGTTCCTAAAGTGTTTTTCAATTCCTCTAAATTTCCCTGTCTCTGATCTAAATGAATAATGTCTTTCTCAATAGCATATATGTCATTTTGGCAGTCTTTAACACCAGAATACTTTTTAAGCTCTCTTTGACATTGTATGATGTAATCTAATGTTGCCTTTAAGCCCTCAACTCTAGTGGTTTTGTCAATTCGTTCTTTTTCTAACTCTTCTACCTCAATTATAAGCTTTTTAGCTTCAATTACACTAGAATATTTCTTAAGTTCATCCTGACAAATTGTAACGCTTTTCAGCACATCATGAAGAGTATCAAGATTACTAGATCGTTCAAACACTTCCTCATTTAACCCCTCTATTTCGATCAGGAGAGCCTCTGCTTTTTCGAGGTAGTCAAACCCTGCATAACGTATTTGCGTGGCTTCTAGCTCCTGTTTTACCCTTGTATACACCGTTTTTTCGTCTTTTAGGGTCTTATTTATATTAGTTAGGGATGTGTCGATCTTATCTAAATGAACTATATTATTCAGATATGAGGCAACTTCTCCCCCCGACATAGCTAACAGAAAAGGAGAATCGAACTGACTCGCTATGTTTAAGGAGGAGAAGTTTAAAAGTTCTTTTATTTCGGTAGGTACATTTTGTCCAAATGATGCAAAAGATGTTATACCATTTGGATCACTTATTGAGTATGTGTTCTTAGTCTTTTCTTTAGACCTAATAACTGTTTGCTGATAATCAGAATGTAGTTCAGTGGATAAGGTAGCTTTTGTATCACCACCCCATTTACTCCGGAAAGCTTCACCCGATGGTTTGTTGTTAGCCACCCAATTGAGTGCTCTGATGATAGCACTTTTGCCTGAATCGGATTGTCCGATAATGACATTGATACCATCATCAAAGCTGAGTTCAGTTTTCTTATGGCTCTGAAAGTTAGAAATTGTTAGTTGTTTAATCATTGATATCGTTTATGATTTTACTTATAAATTTCCAAATTGGTGATGTCTCTGATGCATTGCATCTCATACCTCTAGTGGAGTGCTCCATCACACTATCACTAAGAATATTGTATCTGTGCCACATATCGTATAATTCTGCTTCTGATTCAAATGTGAATTCTACAGTTATTGGTTCAAATCTATTTGCATTTTTCTGTACTATCTTCATATTATTCTCCTTTAAATAACGTAGTTATGTCCCCAAAATTGTTTACAGGCTCTGATTAAAGCGATCTTTCGGCCTTTCTTTTTATCAAAATTATCATGTTTACTACATTTTGCTTCGCCAATGTAATTCCGACCATCAATAACCAAAGCAACCTTCACAAGCCTAGCACCATCTGATGTAACTAATGGTAATGAGATTATTTCCCCTTCTCCATCAGTCTCAAAAGTGTGGTACAAAATCTTAAAATCCTCAACCTTTTCCATTGGCAAGTTGTTGTAAATTTGTGCTCCTGCAATACGTTTTAATTTGTCATTGTTCCGCATCCCTTTCTCCTTTTTAAAATTTAATTTCTCCATCAATAATATGGTCTTCTAAATAAACACACAGAGCAAACGCATCCCAACTATGCTTCTTAAGTGGGTACAAGGTTCCCTGATTTTTCTTAGTTCCTTTTTCCCCAAACCGATCTTTAAGAACTCTAGCAATATTAGCATCCTTTGCCCTAGAAGTATGGCAAAAATGTAATTGAATCTCCGGTTTAAAAACTAGGTAGTAATCTTGCTCATTTTGCTCAAGACGTTCCTGAAATCTTCCGATAGCTTTACAGGTATCAAAAGTGGTTACTCCTACAGGCATACCATAACTCCTGATATCCTCAATCACATAATGAGTGACCCAACATGATCCATGAACATCAAAAGGGATTGCCCCATTCGCCTCCTCATGATTGGAATACAGAATCTCCTGCTTATCTGTATTCCAAATACAGACCCCACTTTTCTCTGAACCTACATCTATTCCACAAATTATACTCATTATAACCCAAAGCCCCTGCTGCTGCTACTGTAAGGGTCTACCATATTTATGTCATCTCCTATAGTACCGAATCTCTTACTGTCAGCAAATTCATCTAAGCCCATTTCTAAGAAATCACAAATAGCCTTTTCTGCATCCCCAACATTTTTCTGTGCTTGTTTTGCACTTCCTTCAAACACTTGCTTTCTGCGGATCAATAAATCCAGTTCCTCCTTATAGTTCTTTTCAATACGTTCTTGAATTTCTTTCTCTACTTCTTTTCTAAGTTCATCTCTGTCTATCATTCAAATCTCCTTTTCCTTTTAGGTTTAATTTTTTCTTCTATTTCATCCCAATCCTTCTCTACTATGCTTGCTAACTTATCATACTCTTTAGGATTATCCTCTACTAATTTGATTAAGTCTATTCTCTCAATCTCTTCTTCATTCCAGATAATCTTTTTAGCACCACCGTATAAGTAAGTTAACATGCTTCCGATGTCATCAACACCATAGTCAAAGAGTATGTCAAACTCAGCATCACGAAATGGTTTCGCTACTTTGTTACGTTTAAGAACAGCTTTTGTTCTGACACCGTAAACTTTCTTAGTCGATCTAAACTCTTTACTAAGTTTTGCAACTTGTGCTAACCATGCTACCTGATGTGTGTAGAAGTCGAGAGCTTTTCCACCTACTCTGTAATGTTTCGCACCGAACAAACCTGCGTTAATATTCTCTCGAACCTGACTAATACAAATCATTGTAGCATCTTTCCCTTCCATATACTCACAAGCTCTAGGGAAGAGAGTACTTGAAAAGTACTTCTGCTTCTCCATTCCATAACTGCCATCCTGATCCTTATCTTTTTTAATTGAATCTTCTGCCCTCTTCTTACTCGCTGTAGAACTCATGGCATCTATGGAGTCAATAATATAAAGTAAGAACTCACCCTTCTTTAAATCTTTCACTCTCTTCAAGTAATCTCTTCCTACAGTTTCTGCTGTGTCAAATCTTACCCATTCAATTGCTTCAACTAACTCCTCTCCATACATAGCCTCAATAGGGAAATCCATGACACCTTCAACATTGTTGTAAACTATCGTGATCTTCTTTACGGCAGGAAATAAGCCAGTCTCCTTTCTATTAAGATTATAATAAACTTGAGCACACGCTTCTAGGGCAAGAAGGGTCTTTCCTGAACTCCCATCTCCTACTAAATTGATAATGCGACCTCTTGCGTAACCGCCCTCCTTACCCTTGCCACTCATTGCTAGGTTCAGTAAAACAGAACCTGTACTAATAAATTCTACTCTAGTCTTACTAATCGGTGCTGTCACTGTCTTTGTTTTCGCCATTCTGTTCTCTTAAACCCTTCTTTATATTGTCTCTAACTGCTTTCTTTTCTTCTGTTGTTTTGGGTTCTGCATTTAAACCATTTATCCAAAGAGTAGTAAGATTTTCTAATGAAGTCTTCTTCTGTGCTAAAGCTGCCACACTGGCTTTACAATTAGCTATATCAAAAGTTAAATTTATTAATTCCTGATCACTATCCAATTCTCTACCCAATGCTGCGTCAGTCAGCTTCATACCAGAATTGTGATACTTCTCTGTTACTTCTGATACCTTACTACTTTTCAAAGTATCTCTCCTATGAGTTAACTCCGATACTCTTAAAGAATTCTCTAGGAAAATAACTGGTTGCAAGTTCCATTCATTTTGTAAATCGTGCTCATTGATCTCAGCTTCATCCAGTGCTGTTTCTTTATTCCATTCTTCCATTAATTTCCTTTCTAAAATTGGAGCGTGAGTACAGGTCTTTAACCTGTATCATTTTCGGTTTTCAGCCTAGATGACGTATGCTCTTCACCAGTACTAGCTCACATACACTCCGCATAATTTAGTAAAAAGGCAGGGATCGGTTCGATACAATCCATCTCCACTCCATAGAGGGGGTACTTTAACTTAAGCGACTGCCATTGCATCAACGAGGCTTTCCACCTGCTTGTCGGGTTTGTCGTTTTTCGTGTTCTACGAGAAGAACTGTGGGGCTGTCTCCCACTGGCTTTACACCGGACTTTGTCCACCGAACTATTGTATATAAGTCTTTACCATTAAGGGATTGTAAGCCGTAGAGCTACTACGTTATCGGGCTTATATACTCAAAAAGCTAGGGTGAGGGGCTTGAGAGAAAGTTGTCTTACTATTACTAGCTAGTCTTTTCCTGTACCCAATCACCCCAAATTCTTTAAAACGGTATTTCATCATTCAATGCTTTGTGTGCTTTTCTACAAGCTCTCCACGTTGCTTTGTTATCTTTCTTGCAATCAGCACACTCTTCCTCTGCCTCGTAATCAGCAGCAAAGTCAAAACCTTCCGGACATTCATCTGCAACTTCAACTTCTTCATCAGAACCTGTATCTGCATCAGTTATTGTAGGTACTTCATCTTCTGGAATGTCTTCCGGTTCATCGCCATGCTCTGGTCTTACTCCACCTGTCATCTCAGCTTTCATAGTTTCGTAATCTTGGAAAGCAAGAACCTCTTTAAAAGTAGGTACTGCTTCTAGGAACTCCTCAATCTCTTTAGCACTACCTAATGGTGTTGAAGGATGATCTAACTGTACTGATGTATATTTTGTATTCTTTACTCCCAATCCTTCTCTTACTATGATAGCATCGAAACCCTTAAGTGGATCACTAATGTCTAGCATTTTTCTTGTTCTTCTGTTTTGACATAGTGCAACTAAGTTATGTCCTACACTAGAAGTTGGTGCATCATACAATTTAACTCCCTCGTCTTGCTTATCTCGGTCAATAACAAAAACCAAAGTTCTAGAGGTAAGCTTAAACGCTTTTGCATCTTCTCCCCTACCTGCTTGAATTAACTTCCTACTTTCCTCACATACAGGACACGCTTCTCCGAGCATCTTTTCTCTACATAAGAACGCACTCTTATACTGTTCTACACCTATACCGTAATGAACATGTATATCAAAGGCAAAATCATCGGCATCATCAGTAGGAGGTAGTGGTCTTATAAAGTTATCCCCAACTATTGTCTTAAAGGATTTCAAACCTTCTGGTAGTTTTAAGTACCAAAATGTGTCACTGGTCTTTCCTGCATTCTCAATTCTCTCTTTTAATCTGTCTGCGTTAAAATTACTTTTTGTTTTCGTTTTTGTCATTTTTTTCCTTTCGTTTTCTTTTTCTAAATATTGTTCTTTTGTCAATTCAACTACACTCATATCTCCACTCATTCCTCTTTTTAAATCGGTATCAGTAAATAAACTTTCTGATTCTGGATGATAGAAGTAATACACTAATTTTTCCTTTCGTTTTTTATTTTAACATTTCTATTTGTTCTACATAATCGGGAATCCAAATATCCCACACTGTGTTATTCCAATATTTCGCATTTGCGATCTCCTTATTCAGAGATATCATATCTCTGGTCAGTGCCATACGCTCAACATTACCGAAACTATCCTTTCTAGCTTCATCAATTGTTTCTTGTGTTGTAGCAACTTCCCTCATTAGTCTTTTTGCTTTCATACGTTCTATAGGAAATGCTATTAATAATACAACTAAGACGGAACCAAAAAATATAGTTATTGCTGTACCTGCTCCTGAACCTGTAGACAACCCATAATTGCAATCATCCCAACAAGCAGCAATTAAAAGTATCCCTACTACTACTGCCAATATTGTGCCAATAAGTATAATCATTTATTCTCCTTTCTCTATTTGATAACGATATATTTCGGAGAACATTGGCTCTCCATCCTTTAAACGATTTCGAACATGAGTCCTAAACTTCTTCGCAACTCCTAAAAATTGTTTGTAATAAAATGGCAACAATACTGTCGTAGCCTCTTGCAGAGTAAGTTCATCTATAAGTATTCCAGTAGAAATGCGACTTCGTATTACTTTCATTAATCTCCTTTCTGATTGGTGGATGCAATAGGAGTCGAACCTAACACAGAGTCCTTGCAAAAGACCCTCGCCACCTCGGTACATGTGCACCCTTTATAAACATGCATACAAGGAAGAAACTTTCATCAATGTAGGTAATTAGAGTTTCAGCTCCTGTCAAGGAGGTTGTCACCTTGTATGCCCTTTCAATCAATTATTCATATAACATATTATACCACAAATTCGAAAAATGTCAAGGAAAATATTGACATTTATGCAGCTTTTTTTCGTAGTTCTAACTCCTTTTGATTGAACCAGTTAGTACCAATTGAGCATTCAATCTCCAAGTCTACGTTGATAAAATCGAAGTCCCATTGAGTCATAATCTTCTTTATTCGTCTGTAAGTTTTTAGAATGTCATCTTTATGAACGTACAAAGTTATGTCATCATGAATTATCAGTGGAATTTTAAACCCTTCTCTAGAGGCTTCGATCATTGAGAGTAGGCACAGATCACTAGCAAGACTTTGAACAGGAGTGTTAATCATCTGGTTGTAGTCAAGTGGTGCGTGTCTTCGCCTACCTAAGAGACTCTCAACGTAATGATGACTATTGTAAAACTGTTCTAACTTCCTCTGCCACCTTTTGATACTAGGGTACATGGTGAACAATTCTGCCTGTGCTTGTTGTAGCAAATCCTGATCTAGTTCTAGATTTCTAGCAATTGATTTGTGTCCTGCTCCGTAGAACGAGGGAAACACAAAACCATTCTTACTACTAAATCGACTGATCTCTACACCTGTAATCTTTGTTAATCTGTCTGCCCAAAACTGATGCATATCATAGTGAGCGTTAATCTGTCGAATCAACTCCTTGTCTCTACTCTCCATTGCCATACATCTAACTTCTGCTCCTGAGTAGTCAAATGACATGAGAACGTGATCTTTCGGAACATAGAACATCTCTCTAACAAAGGCATTTTCATGCTTTGGGAAGTTCTGCAGGTTAGGGCTGTCACTTGACAATCTTCCTGTCTCTGTGAAGTGGAGATTGTAATTGGTATGAATCAGACCGTCATCATATATACTATTCTCCACACCTACTAAGTACGTTGAATGAAGCTTATTCAGTTTCCGGTATTTAAGTAAGTGTTCACAGAAAGGTATGTCCTTGTAATGCTCTAAGACCTCTTCATCACCACTATCATTAATACCGGATTTCGTTTTCTTAATACTTTTAAGTTTCAGATGTTTGAAGAGTATCTTATTAGTTTGTTGCCAAGCGTTAAGATTTATCTCCTCTCCCTTATCCTCTTCAAAATCCTTTATCTCCTGCATGTTTCTCAGGATAACTATTTCGTCTTCTTTTAATTTGCCTACTTCTCTTTTATTCTTAGTGAGAATATTCCTGTCAATCAGAGCACCTGCCATTTCGGCCTTGAGAGTAGCCTCTGCTCCATCAATTAACATTTGGTGTACTGACCAATCCTTTTCGTCTAAGAGAGGCAGGTAGTGATCTCTGAGTTTGAAAGTTAATTTAGCATCTAGACCGTTATATTGATGGAGTAATGGTATAGGGCATTCTCTCATGTCCTCTTTATACTTGTCAGCCTCTTTAATCTTCTCTAAACCAAAGTTTACAAATGATAAATGATCTAATTTGTGTGTTCTATTAGTTTCATTTTTAATATAGGCTAAGTATTGAGTGTCAATTATGTTATTCTGTATGTCAATGCCTAGATATTCTTTTGCCCACATTCTCTCAAACTTATAGTTGTGGAATATTTTCACACAGTCAGATGTTAAGAGTCTCTCTAGGGCATCCTTTACTACCAGAGAATCTTTCACTAAGAATGTATAGGATTCCTTTTTAGACAAAGCTATCCCACAACTGATTATCTGAGCATCTTTATTAAAGGGTTTTAATGGATATGTTTCCCAATCAAGAGTGTAATCTAACTTCTCATTAACAATCGTATTCATCAAATCTACAGCATCTTTTGCAAACAATATCTCATGATCATCCCTGTAGTCGTGATCAAAGCTGTACCTCTCCCTCAGTACTCTCTTAGCAAACTTCAAGTCCCTCTCAAACACAGGCTGTAGATGCCTTACCTGAGACTGCTCCTGATTATAAGTAACCACTACATTGCATGACTTATCATGAAA
>Ga0233415_10000082_pt1 | contig 42716 bp, 88 predicted proteins | sample Na_anoxic_12_MG_FD_188631 | JGI IMG/M metagenome (GOLD analysis project Ga0233415, IMG submission 188631) | Seawater microbial communities from Saanich Inlet, British Columbia, Canada - Na_anoxic_12_MG | ecosystem: Environmental > Aquatic > Marine > Inlet | place: Canada: British Columbia...
TGGATTTAGTTGAACGTAGATTTGATGCTTAATACGGAGTAGCTTGGTACAATATTGAATCAGCTATCGAAGAAATCATGGAAGATTATTAATCACATATAGTGGGTAGCCTACACTTGCGTAGAGTAACCACTTTAAATCCGAACGGCAACAAAGCAGAGTCTTTTAGTTGTAACATGACCTAAACTCGAAAACAACCATAAGGGTGTGATGCCCTTTTTATTTAACCACATATAAAACCATATAACTATGACCATAGAAGAAATTAAGGAATATTGCATCCAAGTTGATTTAGAAAATGTACTTAGTGGAGATACAAGTATAGGAGCATATAATAAAGGGTGTGAGCCAATCCAGTTCACTTGTGAAAAGGATATTAGACTATTCTACTATAAGATTAGCATATTAGAGTTACTACAAACATTCTCATCTTATAATGGTTTAGAGTGTTATAGAGCAGAAGAACCAGAGGATTATGCTAAATCATATTCAGTAGATATTCTATCTGTTTTAGAATATTTAGTGAAATAAATTAGGAATTGTCATTTATTATATGTAATTTAGCAATCTAATCAATTAAAACAAAAAATCATGACCGATATTAAATATGATGTAAGAGAAGTATTAAAGTCTGTGCAAACTATTGCATCTGACAAGGAATTAACTGCCGAACTAAGAAAGGAGTACGGAACTGACTTTGAGGTGATTACTGCGTGTGTAAAGGACAACCTTATCAAGTCAAAAGCAATTGCTCTAATCAAGCGTATAGCACCCATATGCTACAAGATTAACGGTAAGGTATTCTTGAAAGGAGAAACCAAAGGTAAGCATGACTTAATAGGTGATGATTTGGATTTTGTTCCAGTAACAGAGTTGTACGATATGACAACTGAAATGAGTATTGGTGATTCATACACATTCTACGTGTCAAGTACTGACTTCTTTGAGTTAGCCACTACAGAAGAAATAATAAAAGTAAAAAACTTTTTAAATAATTTATAATAAATTAGGAATTGTCATTTATTATTCTTAATTTAGTAATCTAATCAATAAAAACCAATAATTATGTCACACAGAACAATAAGTTTAAGAACACATTTCATACCGAAAGAAGATAGTGAAATGAGAAAAGGATTAATTTCATTATTCGATGGGGATGAAGACTTCAACGGTGGTAATGGAGATGAATACTGGGAAATGACCAACAAAAATAATGATGAAGGTGAACCTATTTCATTAGCCGTTTCATTAGGATTTGAAACCGAAGCCGAAAGATTTGTTAATGATATATTCAGTCTTGAAACTGATGATATTACCAACATTGAGAATGTACTATCTCAAGTGGAGTCTTGTCTTGGTTCATACGGTAGTCAATTCACAACTGATATTTCTGAAACAGAAGATGGTTACTCAATAGCCATAGCATATTTACACTAACCAATTAAAATAAATAACCATGAGTAAAAAATTAACATTCACAGTAACCGTTGAATTTGCTGATAAGATAGTAGATGATAATGAAGTAATTGAGGTAGCAGAAAATATTGCTAGAGCAATTGAAAATGAAACCAATAATATGGTAGCACCAGAAAATTCTGAAACCTATACAGTAGGAATTGAAGTTAGACCACAGTTTGTAGATAAAATTATAACTAGAAAAATCGTATAACCATGAGTAAGTACTTTAGCATTAACGGATATTATAAAGATGATAAATCAGAATTTGAAGGCTATATCATAAAGGAATATGATGATGTAGATGAAGAATTAGATGATTTAATATTCTTTTACGGACTAAGTGAGAATAATATTAAACAAGCCATAGATGATGGTGGTGAAGATATACTTGACTTTGTTATTACAAGTTATTACGAAATAAATAAAGAAGAAATATAAAACTATATAACCATATAACCATGAAAACATATAAAATTATATATACCGAAGAACAAGAGGTTCACGAGTGGACTCTTGAAGATATATTAGACCATATTAATGAAGGTCGTTCTAATGAATGGACTGACTATGATGAGTCTGACTGGCTAGAGGGGTGGAATGAGTGGGTAGCACATGAAGGATATTACACACTAGTTGATGAAGATGAGTGTGTTGTAATTGATGCCGAAGCAGATACAGTAGATGATGATTTTCAACACTATGTTCGCACCAATGGAGATGTTGTACCTAGAGGAACACCAATAGGAATAGAGTATAAAGAAAAATTATATCTTTTTTCTGATATTATATTTGGATTTTAGAAAAAGATTTTGTATATTAGCAATCTAATCAATTAAAAAATTAAGATTATGAAAAATGAAACAGTAATTAGAATATCAACCAACGGAAATGTAACTGTTGATGAGAAAGAGAAAAGTGGACTTGTTAAACAAGTTATACCATCTGACCAAGTGAAGCTAATACTACGTGCTTTAAGACTACTAAAAACATCCATTGAACTTATGCCACCAGAACACAAAGAAAGATGTTATGACATTAACTACGACCATTTTGATATAATAACTCTTATAGGCTTACTACAAGGAGAGGTAAGTGTTGAACACCCAAAGGTAGTAGCAGATGCTTTCTCCTTTCATTACGAAGGTGTTGACTTTCCCGATTACGGTGACGAATATCCATTAATTGAACTTTAAAAATTAAAAGGTATAACCATGCAAAAAGAAAAGATAAAATTATTTAAAGAATTTAAAAAACAAGTTAAAAACTATCTTATGGACAACTATATGGTGACTATTAACGATATATCAGATGAACATCAAATCTATCAAGAGTACAATGATGGTGGTGATGCTAAAGAGTTTGTAGATTGGTTAGCTAGTAAATATAACCTAAATAAAATAAAATAATATGAGAGTAGAAGTCGTAATAACAGAAGATAGTATAACAGTCTTACATGGTAAAGAAGAAATAGTGCATTGGGTATCTGATGAATGGGAAGAAGACCCATCCATTGTTCCAAGCATTGCTAATGCTATTAAGTTGGCTTATAAGGATATATTCTTACTAAGAGAATTAGTAGAAAATGTATCAAAATAGAGGTGTTGTTGTAAAACCGTTATGGTTCGGTTTTAATGTGAAAAAGGAGAAAATGTAAAGGTTTTCTCCTTTTTATTAGGTTTATTGAATTATATGTTGTATATTAGCAATCTAATCAATTAAAAGAAATATAAAGTTATGGAAGTTTTTAAATATGAAATAGATGTTATTGAGAATTATTCTTACGCAGACTTAATGGAAACAATAAAGAACTTAAATGTTGCTTTATTCTTAACAAGAGAAATTAAAGATGATTATATGACAATGGGGAATACAATCGAAGCTATTAATCAAGAGAAAATAATTCTTGTGCTTTGTGAGAATCTTGAAACTATTGAAGCGGTTATGCTTAGTCAAGAAATATCTGTATTCAATAATCATGATTTAACTTCAGTTTGTTTAAATTAATTACTAAATTATTTGGTAGTGTCAATTATCATCACTATATTAGCATAAATCATTAAAACATAAACAAAATGGGTGTAAAGTTAACAACAATGGAAATTGATGAATTAGTAATTAATAAACCAAATGAAGGGTTTGATAATTGTGATTATTGTAATGGCATTGAGCCACAAAATACTATGTTATCATTTGATAATTCAGACACTATTATATGTGATGAATGTAATCAAGAAAAGTTTGATGAAATTGAAAGTGAACTTACTGAAGCAATTGATGATGTCTTTCTAGTGTCACATCAAGAATTTAATACTAAGTCTGGTGACATTACACCAGAACAAAATGAACGCTTAGAGTCATTAAAATCACAGTTATTCGATTTAATATTAGAACAAGTAAAACAAAATTTATAATTATGGGATTAGATATGCATTTTTAACTTTTTCCACATATTTATATTAAAAGATATAGATATGAAAAGGTTAAATACAGAAAGTTTTATAGATAGAGTTAATGAGGTTCATAAAGATTTTTATGACTACTCAAAAACAAAATATACCAATAAAAGGTCTAAAGTAGTTATTACTTGTCCGATACATGGTGACTTTGAGATTTACCCAAATAATCATTGGGGTGGTCAAGGGTGTAAAGAATGTGGTTATAACAATAGAAAGAGTCTTAGGGGTAATTTAGAAGGTTTCATTAATAAATCTAATAATATTCACAAAGATTTTTATGACTACTCTAAGGTAATATATAAAACTGTAAGACATAAAGTAGTTATTACTTGTCCGATACATGGTGACTTTGAGATTAAAGCTAATAATCATTTATCTGGTCAAGGATGTAAAGAGTGTGGTTATGATTGTAATCCATTCAAAAGGAACAATTGGGTTAAAAGTGGTAAGGATAGAAATGGTATTTTCTATATTATTAAATGTACCAATGAGGATGAAACTTTTTATAAATTTGGAATAACATTTAGAGGGATTAAACATAGGTATGCACCATCACGAATGCCATATCAATATGAAGTGTTGAGAGAAGTTAAATCATCTGATTTAGGGTATATTTGGGATTTAGAAAAGAGATTTAAACGATATGTTAAAAATAGAAGATATTTACCTAAAACCAAATTTTGTGGTCATAAAACTGAATGTTTTTCTAAAAAAATTTGGTAGTGTGGATTTTTATTCATATATTTGCTAAAGAACATTAAATATTAATCAATTTAAAAAACAAAAAATTATGGGATTAGACCAATACTTATCAAAAAAGACTTATGTTAAAAAATGGTCACACCAAACAAAAGAACAACAACACACCGTAAGTGTTAAGGTTGGCGGTAAAACACGTAAAGATATTAAATTAAAAAGAATATCCCACATCGTAGAGGATGTAATGTATTGGAGAAAATCAAATTCAATACACTCTTGGTTTGTTCAGAATTGTCAACATGGTAACGATAATTGTGGTGAATATTATGTTTCAATAAAACAACTTGAAAAACTCGCAAGTTTATGTGAGGAAGTTGTAAAAACAAAAAATACATCATTACTTGAAACACAAGGTGGATTCTTATTCGGCAGTACTGATTACGATGAAAAATATTTTGATGATTGTAAACGAACTACAAAAGAACTTAGAAAGTTACTTAAAGAAAAAACACCAGAAGGTTGTTATGGTGGAGATTTCTACTACCAATCCTCATGGTAAATATATAAGATAATATGTTTAACTTAATTTAAAATAAAAATGGAAAATAGATTATTAAGTGGAATAATTAGTTACTATGGTGATGAACAATTCCTATTAGCTGATGGATTTGATAATGCAGTAATTGGTGTAGATGAACCAACAATGAGAATAATATATTCAAGTGGTAAGTGCATAGAGATACTAATAGAAAGAGATGATATGTCACTTGATGAAGCATTAGAATATTTTGACCTTAATGTTAGAGGTGCTTACATGGGTGAGAAGACTCCAATATGGTGTGAAGATATGTTAATTGAATAATTATTAAAATAAATTAGGAATTCTAATTTATTATTTGTATCTTAGCATAAATCATTAAAACAATATAATTATGAAACAACTAACAGAAGACCAATTTGATGAACAATATGAAATTCTAATCAATCACTTTGAACGTGCCAAAGCAGACCCAAGTATTGATGATGATGACATCTGTAGCTTCAATGGGAGAATGTTTGAAACATATGGAGAAGAATTACGATACGTACTTGAAATGGCGAATAAGAACCGAGTGGTAACAATAATTGAATCTGATGGTGAATGGAAGTTAAATGATGATGATGAGGAAATTCCTACCATGTATTATGTGTCTGGTTGGCACATGGTAAATAGAATAGGATATTTCATCACTAAAGAACCTATTAAAGAAGAATTTGAAGTGAAAATTGAATGGTAATTAAAGTAAAAACATTAAACCAAAACCATGCGTCAATAATAACAACAACTTAACTTAAAAAAGACGCAATATGAAAAACGTGAAATTGATTAACAATATCCTTAATAAAGAAATTAAGGAAATCCTTGAAAACAAATATAAAGTTAGTAAAGGTGGTGTAGGTGGTTTCTCTATTGAAGTAGAAGAATTAACCAGAAGGTGTTATAATTCGTATATATATAAAACTGAACAAGATAGAGATTCAGATTTAAAAAGTATTCAAGAATTATTAGAATAAATTAGGAATTGTTATTTATTATATCTATATTAGCATTCTAAACATTAAAACAATAAATATTATGGGACAATTTAGTTGGATAGCACAAGACACAAAAAGAAGTATTAGTAGTACCAAGCCAAAACCTATTACAATGGTTGATGACAAAGGCAATAAGTGGACTGAAAACCATTACGATGGATATGGAGTTTTTGATGGTAAAGATTTCTACCAATTATTAGCCGAAATGAATAATGCAGAAGGATTAAGCGGTGATGTAGATAATGATAGAATTATAGGTATAGACTTGTATTTTGGGAGTGAACCATTTATAAGTCCAAACCTTAATGAAAACTCAACTAGAGAGTGGGAAAATAAAACACCTGAAGATTGTCCAGAACAAGGTTGGACATAATATTAAATTATCAAATAACATAATTATGATATCTTTTATAGTATTAGTCTTTTGTGTATTATTCCTATTATCCCAGATTAAAAAAAATAATGAGTAATGATATATAAAACAATATAAATTTAACTTAAACCTAAATGGTGAAAATATTATTATATTAATTCACTTTTTATTTGGTGGTCTGGATTATTTGACTTATATTTGAAGTATGAAAAATAAATTACATAGTATAGGGGATATTGTAATAGCACTTACAAACCCAAAAAATAAAATGTCACAAGTTAGAGTGAAAGGAAATGAATACGCAGTTCAAGATGTATCCTATTGCCATAAATGTGGTTCGCAAAGTATTAATATTGGTACATCAACAGTAAAGTCTAGTAAACTAGTATGCAGTACCCCATGTAATGTAATTAGAAATAATGTTGGGTTGTCTTGGACTTCTAGTTCTCATTTTGTTAAGAGAGAAGACTTCCAAAAAGTTTGGGATGAAGCTATTGAAGAAGAAAATTATGAACTAGCTTGTCTGTTAAGAGATACTAATCCATTTGAAGTATAAAAAAATATGAACGTCAATATTAAAATAGTTTATGATAAGTACAACGTTAATGTAACTTACCATGTAGGAACTAACGAGTATTTCTCGGGTGTTGGTAATAATGAGGTATTACGATATCTTAAAGGTGTATTTACCAATAAAGAAAGATTCGAATCTAGATTCATTAACGAATTTAGAAAAGTGCCAAGTGTTGATGAGGACTTCGCACCTTGTATTAAGATGTGTGATGAGTTTATGGAGAAATATGATGATGTAATACCATACAGTTACGAAGAAGCATTTAAATTGGGAAACCAACAGTTCCAGAGCCTTGTGTTTGGTTCGATTGATATATCTGAAATGATTGAGAATCTTGGGCATGAAAGAATTGCCACAGAAGGTAAACAAGTAAAACATAAAAAGTTCGCCCCAAATGGTGAGTTACTTGGAATGGAAGAATATGATAATATATATGAAGTACATAGAGTTAATGGTGAAAAGTTAGGACTTGAAGATTACCTTTACGCATTGAAATGTTGGTGTACATCAACCAATGATGAACATTGGCTATGGATTGAAAATGAATATAAAGATTCACCACTTGAAGCAGTTGCTTCAACATTTAGAATTCACGCTAACCTAATACCTAACATTAAGGAGATTAAAAGACAAGGTGATATATTGCTTGTTGAAATGAATCAAGATATTAAACCAGAAGGTGAGATTGTACCACTAAATGCCGAACAATACTTTAACCTATTAACGTGTCAAACATAATAGTGCAAAAATACTTGCATAAGAAAAATATAAACATTATATTTGTAATATATTATAACAATAATTAAAAATGAAAATTATGAAAAAATTTGTATTAGAACCTTCAACTAACACACATCAGATTGAAGCAGAAAATATCACTAACGAAGATTTAGGAAATGGAATCATTAAATTAAAAGTTAAAGGTCAAGCTATAATAACACATGGTGAACATGGAACGATTGCCACTGAAAGCAAAGACATTATCAAATATGTTCAGCAAGAACTTAATCCAATAACTAGAAAGTTACAAAATGCTTACGATTAAATTACATTTAATTAGCTTTATCGAAATATTGTTTGTATATTTGATAAAGATAATATGGAAGATGGTAAAATAGACTTATGGGGATTGTAATATAAAACACTATTATATATTATGATAAATGATTTAACACCTAAACATGAGAATAATTAAATATTTAGATGTAATGGTAGAAAATAAACGTGATATAACACCACATAATCAAAGGGGTCAATCACATGGATATACAAAGGTATTCCACAACAATCTATTACTATATGAAGGTAATTATGTAAATAATAAAGCACAGGGTATGTGGAAAGAATATTGGGATTCACAAGGAAAACTAACACATAAAATATTTTACATATAATCATGAAACTTAAATCAGATATAAGACCCAAAAATAAAAAGGGTGAACCACATGGATACTGGATAATGTATTATGATGGTACAGAATATATCTGGTTTAAAGGTAAATATGTACATGGTAATAAACAAGGTCTATGGTTCTGGTATAATCATAACTGTAACTACATACAAAATCATACTAAAATATATTATATTTAATTAGTATTTACTATCTATAAAGCCTATAGTTAAACAAAACAACTAAACAAACATCTCAACCCAAAAAAAGAAAATATATGCACCATAGAAGTAATATAGCCGAAACCCTAAAGTATGAGTTACAAGATTATATAAAGAATGCTCTTGTAACTATAAAAGAAACCACTAAAGAAATTAAAGTAACAGTTAAGACTATATCTGAATTTGATGACGTATATTCTGACCATGAAAAAGGATTGTGGTATATGGGTAAAGGTCGTCAGAGGTCAGTTAAGAGAATACTTAAATCTATGGGGTTCTCTTTTGATGGTAGTGGTACACATAGATTAGAAAAATATAACTACGATTCTGATAGGATTTTAATACATAAAGAACAAGTAATGTCGGGTAACTATAAGAATATCTCTTTTATGAAAAGTTTTATTGATTATTATACTGATGATAATGGTATGGTAGATATTCTAAAAGTAGAAAATTATATTGTGGAAATGAAAGAAGATTGGTTACATAATTTTAATGAATTTAATAAGACTATTAATACATATGTATCACAATATTAATTGTACCTTTACAACATCCATGTATGAACAATATGAAATGTACACATTTGTGTACATCATATCGATTATAAGTACATATAAGACATCTTCTATATATATACCGATACATATGATATAGATGTCCTTTTAGTACCCTCACTAGCACGTATTGGCTTTTTGAAGTATTGTGGGGTTTCGTGGGTTTTTGTGGGAAAGAGTGTGTTTTTGAAGAAACCACAGTACGTAATGCCTAAGTACATACCTAATAAACATTGAGTAGAGAGCAAAGATATTATTTTTTTTTCTAAATTTTTTTTTTGACATTACTATTTACCCCTCTCTAAATACGTTTTTAGACAGATAATTTATATATATAAGGCTTCCTTTTTGTACCCTTACAGATTCCCAATATGTACACATTTGTGTATAGCTACGTGGGTGTGTGTGGGTATGGGTATGTCATCACTCGAATCACATATAAAACAATATATAATGAGGTTATTCCATACGCAGAAGCCCCATGAGTTTTGAGGCTCATGGGTACACGTTATTGGCTTACCCACTATTCGTGAGAAGCATTAAAACAAATATACAAAATATAAATGACACTACCAAATAAAATGGTTATTTATAATGATTCTAAATAGGGATATATTAGGAAAATATTATGTAGGGTGGAGTATACTCTCCAGACGTTATTTCAGTGTCAGCCCATAGTATGAATTACTATAATGTAAAGGTACGAAAAATAATTGACATAACCTAATTAAGTTATTAACAATTTGAGATTTATTTTGTTTATAAGTTTATGTTAAAAAATTAGGATATATGGAATATTATATATACCTTTGCAAATTGGTATAATAAAATATTGTGTAGGTTGGAGTATACCCTCTGCGATACTTTTGATATCGAACCCGTTGTTTAATTACAACAATGTAAATATAGAAATAATAAATGACATATCCTAATTAATTTCAATGTTTTTTTTAGGGTATGTCTGTAGGTACTATGAATGGGGCAATCTGAAAAAAAATAAATAATATATTGTTTTATATTTGGTGGGGTGGAAAATATTATATATATTTGCCTCAGTTGTTTGACATATGAATACTAATTTCTTGACATTAGTCGGGATTGCTTTGTGACCTTTGACACCGTTGCGTGTGTATAGGTTCTGCTTTATAGGGTAAGCTTGGGTTATGGTTCGTTGCGAAACGCACTATAGTTTAAAACCCCTTTAGGGAGTTAACGTGGGATAAGGAGTAAGGCGTGGTATTCAATCGGGATTTTTTAATTAATTACTATGAAACTTTTTAAGAAATTAAAGAGGGTTGTTATTAAGTTTTTATCTAATGTCCATATAAAGGTTGATAAACGTACTAGGAAGTCTAGTGGGTTTAGAGTTCGAGGTTTTTCTGTTGGATATAGTAAAGGGATTAAGTATTCATATATCATTTCAATTCGTTGGGGTGGTTATAGTATTTTATTCGTTGCTGTATCTGAAAAGGTTCGGTTATTCTTTTATTTGGCAGTTCGTCCGAGGTTAGCAGTTAAGCGTAGGGTACGTAGGTTTAATAATTGGTGCAAGTATAATTTACCAAGAAAGAAATCACAATTAAAGTTGTGGTGGAATGAGGTGGTTTTACGTCAGTCAATTTACTATGCGTGTTCTTCTACTGATTGTGATATGGTATCTAGTTCGTGGTATGGTGTTGCGAGTAATCGTAAAGCGTATCGTGAGGTTGTGGATTCTCTTTATGAGAGTGCTGAAGGTAGCGTAGGTATCGGAAGGGTAAGTAAAGACGAGTATTTAGAATATGGTCATGAACGTCATACTAGAGATAGAGTGATGGAAGCTTATGAGAATGGGCGTGGCTGGTCTACATACGTGTAACGACTCAAAGTATAGAAGTGAAGTATAGTAACTCTATACGGTAATAGAATGTCTTATGTCCTATAAGCAATATAGGATTCATTAAACTAACTAACTATGACAGATAATTTTAACACACGTCCAATAGCACGTATAAATTCTGAAAGGATTGAACTTTCAGTTGAGCAGATTCAATCTGTATATGCTAAGGTTAATGCCCATAACAAGGTGTTAATTGGGGATGCTAAGATATTTAGCAAACCTCATTACGTGATTCAACTTACTGGCGATAAGCAAGTGTATTTTACGTTGTATAAGTTCACCCCACCAATTGAGGGAAGACCTACTTCGGTTTATGTACCTTACGTGCCTTATCGTTATCTCAAGAATGTTTCAATTGATATATTGAAAGCAGTAGACTTATATACCACTGGTAAGGGTCTACCTATTCAAGTATGGGCTGATGATAATTTCAAGCCGATACAAGCATTTTCTGATGAGATGCCTATCTTTACTTTCGGAAAGTATCGTGGGTGTACTATGGAGGATGTATTTGAGCGAGATGCTCAATATATCATATGGTATTCTAAGCAAGAGGTTTATGTTAATCGTTATGGTAATTCTTCTAAGAAGGATATTACTATGAAACGATTAGCTAAGGAATACGCTGATTTGTATTTTCAGACACTTGCTGAGAAGAATCGTACTGAATGTACTTCAGAACATATTGGTGTTCTTAAGGTACGTCAAGAGATTACGATTACAGTTAACTACATAAAGAGTACTACTTGTGAGTATGGCGAAGAAACCGTTAAGGCTTCTGCTACTGATGAGGAAGGAAACTTCATTATGTTTTACGTTAATCGTAACCTTGCTGTTGAGAAAGGTTTAACCTATAGGGTTAAAGCGACTCCAGTTGCCCACTACGAGAGTCTTGGTCGAAAGACTACTCGAATCAATAGGATTGCTATCCAGTAGTTCTATTGTTCTCCTATATGCTACCTACATTGATGTGGGTAGCATTTTTATATAAATGTATTTGAATGTCTTATATCCTATGAGCAATTTTAGGATTCATTAAACTAACTAACTATGAGTAAGACTTATTATTTTATCATTGAGGATTGTGCTGAGGGTACTGGTTCTCATGGCTATCGTAATAGCCATGATGATGCTGAAAAAGAAGTTCGTAGAATGGAGGATTTATTTCCAGAATCTTCTTGGTACGTTCATCCTAATGATGATAAGAATGAACCCGTATTTGTGACACTATAAATACGGTATTTGAATGTCTTATATCCTATGAGCAATTTTAGGATTCATTAAACTAACTAACTATGAAAAAAGTAGTATTTGTTTTTAAACAACAATGTATTTCTAATGGAAGATGGGGTACATTACAAATCGAATCGGAGGAAGAATTCGATTGGATGCATAGAAACGATAACCAAGGAATTGGTGAGATTGAGATTGTAGCTAAAGTATATGGTGACACATTTACTGAAGCATATGAGATGGCTAAGAAATTAGTTTGACATATATGAAATAACTTATACCTATGAAGAGTAATTAACTTCTTAGATGGTGAGAGTCCAACCCACAAATTAATAATAGAGAGACTATTAGGTGGAAGAAAAAAGTTATTTCATTTTTTAAAATACTATAAAAAAAACCCACGTAGGTTGGAGTATACTCTCCTAGACATATCTCAAATCTAGCACGTTGCACACTAACAACAAAACAAAGATAGGAAAAAGAAATGACATATCCTAATAAAAAGTGAATTATTTTTTTGACTGGTAATAAAAAAAGTTAAGACGTGTTGGAGTATACTCTCCTAACATTCTTTCAGTGCCAGTACGTTGCCCTTAAACAACAATGCTAAATTAGTTATAATAAATGACATATCCTAATGTTTTTACAACTTTATTTTAGGGTACCTCTACAGACCCTATGAATGCTACAAAATAAAAATAAATAAATAATATATTGTTTTATATTTGTTTTATTGAATTATTATTACGATATTTGTACCTCATTAATTAACTAACTAAAATAAATTATTATGAATGATTCATTAAATGCAAGGGTACAAGAAATTTTAACCTCTAATGGTTTAGACTTTCAAATCGAGAAAATTCCGTTAGTAGGAGTTCAGCCAACAGTGTCAGTAGATACTAATGGTGAACTTATTAAGGGTAGTAAGAACATACATACAGATATGTATGGTTTACTTAATACTAGTAGTGGTGAAATTCTTAAACAAGTTAAGAATGGATACGTAGTGTCACAAAATGAGGAAGTTGTTGGCTTAGTACTTAAGGGGATGGAGAAATTCGGTTCACAGTTATCAGTACAAAAAGCGGGTTCGCTTCATGGTGGGCGTAGGGTATTCATTCAATTAGCTATTGAGGGTACATCTAGTGTAGGTAACGACACGATTAAGAGGTATGTTACTATTATTGATAGTAATGATGGTAGTACTGGATTATCAGTTGGTATAGGTGATTTAACAATGTCGTGTTCTAATCAGTTTTTCCAATTTAACAAGTCAGGACAATCTAAAATGCGCCATACTGCTAATTTGGATGCTAGGATGTTGGAGATACCAATGCTTATTGAGTCTGCTCTAGCTAACTCAATGCAGATGATTAGTACTTATAACGAATTCACTACTGTTGGTGTATCTGATAGGAACATTCACGATTTAGTTTTGACTATGACAGGTCTATCTAAATTGAGTAGTGTATCCGATAGAGCAGATGCTTCTACTAAGAGTACCAATGCTATGAATAAGTTGTATGAAACTATACGTACAGAGATTGCTCAAAAGGGTAAAAATGTATGGGGATTACATTCGGGTGTAACTAGATGGACAACGCATGAGAAGTCTGCACCTAAGCGTGATAATGGTAGAATTGAGTCTGCTATGCTTAGTACAAATTACCGTACTAATCAAGAGTCATTCGAGTTTGCGAAGCAATTGCTTACCGCATAGGATAATTGACAATACCAAATTAAGTAAGGGGAAGTTATTAACACTTCCCCTTTTTGGGTTGTTGATAACTTGTTAATAACTTTTGTTTAAAAAATTAGGATATATCAAAAATTAGTTGTACCTTTGCAAATTTTTTTAAAATACTATAAAAAAAATATATGGTAGGTCGGAGTATACTCTCCTAACATTCTTTCAGTGTCAGCACGTTGTATCCTTACAACAATACAAATATAGTGATTACTTTTGACATAACCTAATTTAAATGCATAAAAGATTAAAAAAAGATTTATTGTTTTATATTAGGTTTATTGAATTATTATGCTTATATTTACAACGAATTAAAAAACTAATTATTATGATTTTTATAGAATTAACATGGGCTGAGAAAGGTAAGAAAATGCTTGTCAATGTACAACAAGCCCAAAAGTTTATGGATGCTACAAATCTTTCTACTGATGAGCGTAGAAGAGATGCTAAGGTATCAATCAGTGGAATATCCAACAATGGTGGAGTATGGGTTAAAGAAACCTATGAAGAAATTAAGCAGAAGTTAATTGAAGCTGGTGTAAAAATAATTTAAAATAAATTAGGTTTATTGAATTATTATGTTTATATTTACAACGAATTAAAAAACTAACTAAAACTAAAATAGTATGAATTACAAAATTCCTAATAACTTATTATCAACTGTGAATGCTAAAACAGTAAAAGGAGAAAAACTAGGTTACACTACATATATAATGTACCTTGCACCCCATACGCAAAACTCTAAGGGTATAAACCTTTGTAGTCACGCTAGTAAAGGGTGCGCCAAGGCTTGTTTATTTGGTAGTGGTGCGGCTCGATTTGAAGAGGTACAAAACGGTAAAAGAAATAAGACTGAATTTTATTTAGCCGATAGAACTAAGTTTATGAAGCAATTAGTAAAAGAAATTACTAAGGCTGTAAAATTACATAGTGCTATTGTTGGAGAAAAACAATATAAGAAAAACGGAGTTGATGTATTAAGATATAAGAACTTTGCTATTCGTTTAAACGGAACTTCCGATATACCTTTTGAAAAGATTAAAATAGAGAATGGTAAAAATATATTTGAAATGTTCCCAAACGTTACGTTTTACGATTATACTAAGAACCCGAAAAGGTTTAACAAGGAATTATCTAAGAACTATCACTTAACTTTTAGTAGAAGTGAAGATAACGACAAAGAAGTTGATAGTATTTTGGCTAAAGGAGGTAATGTAGCCGTTGTATTCGGAGTTAAAAACGTTAATGACTTACCAACTACCTATAAAGGTTATAAGGTTATAAATGGGGATGAAACGGACTTACGTTTCTTAGACGAAGATAATATAGTTGTTGGACTTAAGTATAAATTAGTAACAGGCAAAGGTACTAAAGGGCAAAACAAAGATAACATTGATAACAATAGCTTTTTAGTTACAGTATAATAAATTTAAAAGACTTTCAGGTAATGGAAGTCTTTTTCTATTTAACATAATATTTGAGTATATGGTAGGTTGGAGTATACTCTCCTAGAATTCTCATTCCAGCCCTTTGCGTTAACAACAATGCTAATATAGAAATAATAAATGACATATCCTAATAAAAAGGTAAAAAAGATTAAATATAGAAATAAACGCAAATAAATTAGGAATTGTAAATATATTGTTTTATATTAGCAATCTAATCAATTAAAACTATTAACTATGAAAACTATAAAAGACATTGAAACTCTAGCAAATGATTTACTAAAAAAACAGTTTATATTTAAAGTACATGGAGTTAGAACAATTATGAGTGCTTCTGAATTGGGTTATACTTTTAAATGGGATAATGCAAAAAGACGTTTTGGATGTTGCTATTATGGTAAACGTACTATAAGCCTTTCTAAGCCACTATGTTCTCTTAATCTGGATAAGATTAAGACAAAGATAACTGACACCATTCTACATGAGATAGCACACGCTCTATGCGTTGATGCGTATGGTATTAAAGATGGTAGAGGTCATACGCAACGTTGGGCTAATATTGCTAAAGAGATAGGTAGTGATGGTAAAAGATGTTATGACGCTAATCTAATTGTGAAGCCAATATCAAAATACACACTTACTTGCCCGACTTGTAGTACTGAAATTACTAGACATAGAATTCCAAAGTATGATAGTGCTTGTAGTAGTTGTTGTAATGGTACTTATGATGAAACACACAAACTAATTATAAAGAAAAACTATTAATAATTAGGAATTGTAAATATATTGTTTTATATTAGCAATCTAACCAATTAAAACTATTAATTATGAAAACAAAGGAACAGATTGAAAAACAAAAAAAGGGTGATGTTGAGTTCATTATCTCAGCAGTAACAACTGAATTACATGAGGTTGCATACCTACAGTATTTTGAAGCATGGGAGAACAATGGGGGCATGGGTTGGTTTTTTGATGAGTGTGTTAATATAACACATGAGGTAATGTTTAAAGAGGGTTCACCTTATTTGAAGTGGTTAGACTATTGGACTAATACTGATGAAGAACGCCCACAGATGTTCTCAGAATTTACGGGTGAAACTTGTTTCGATTGGTACCACATGAATGAAGCTATGAAAGAATTTCAGTCAAGGTATGATAAGGATGAGAATACTGATGAGCAAATATCAGAACGTATTGGTGGCCTTCTTAATTTATTTAAGACTAATGAGCATAGAGATAATATATTATTAGGGGCAGTTACTTATGCTAAAAAGCAGAGAGATAGAGAAGCTAAGAATAAATGGTTAAATCAAATAAACCCAATCATAGAGCAATTAAAGGAAATAGATGTGGACGGTGAGCAAATGGAATACATATTAGAAAAGGTTGGTATGGATGAGCAGATGTATAAACAATTAAATAATACATTCAAATAAATTTTAAAGATATCCTATATTATATTTGGTAGTATGGGATATCTTTTGTATATTGCAGTATCAAACTAAAACAAACTATTATGGCAAAGAACAAATTTCAAATAAGATTTAACTTAGGAGCTGGAGATAATTACAAGAAGTGGAAAGTAACAAGTCCACAAGGTGATGTACAATACATAGAACCTAATGAAGTTAATATCTTCATGGAGGGTTGTAAATTATGTAACCAAAAGGGTACTGCTACTAAGATATTTGAGGGTGCAAACAAAACCGTTTGTGCGTGGGTTGAAGCTGACAACGTTGATATAATACGTAAGTATGATGAAAATGATTTTATTGTGGTTGGCGATGAAGTATCGTACAATCCAAGAGTAGCACCTAATTGGATTTATAATAATGAGAATGCTGATAAGTCGGAATTCAGCGACCTAGTTACAAAAGGTAGAGGAATATATAATTTAATATAAAAATAAATTAGGTTTATTGAATTATTATTTGTATATTTACAATGAACTAAAAAACTAACTATTATGACAATTCAAGAAAGTTTAGACAAATTAAAGGATAGATATATTAACTATTATCTTAAACATATTTCAAACAATATTGAAGACGCTAAATATAGTTGGTGGGAAATGGAACAACAAATGCAAGAATGGAGCTCTAAAGAACACACATACGTTCCAATGAGTTTGACTAAAACATACCGTACTCTTTTTAAGAGAGTTAAATATTGGGAAAAAGAATTAAATAAAGTGTTAAAAAATTAGGATATATAAAATATTATTATTATATTTACATAAACAAAAACTAATTAAAACTAAATACTATGGCAATTTATTCAGAAGACGAAGACCCAAACGTAGAACAATGGGAGAAAGACAAAGATGTGCGAATAATCACACACGCAGAAATTTCAGTGATAGGGGTCAACGTGGTACTTCATACATGGATGGTAGAGTCAGACGACCATAACATAAAGTTAGATGGTACATACGAACTTACACTTAAGTCCAGTAACGGCAGATTTGAAGTGTCAGTAACTCTTAATGGTTGTGAGTCACAACCGTGCATACAGTCTGCTATAACAGACAAAATACTGCAAGACTTCTTAAGTGCTGTGACTGGTATTGGTTATAAATTCGATACAATCATCCCTCTTGGACACAGTACGAACGAAATGAGGGAATTCATTAAGACTTTATAATAGAAAAGATAATCAGTAAAAAAGAATTACAAATTAATTAGGATGTATCAAATATTATTATTATATTTGCAATGAACTAAAATACTATTATGGCAAAGACAAAATATTACTTCGTATGGATTGAGGGGCTTAGTCCTCGTAGAGGGGAGTTGTTAGGGGAGTTAACCAACACTGGCTATAATGTTACCAATAAGATAACTGAAGCTCTTAGAGTTAAGGAGAAAGATTTAGTTGCTATTAAACATTATCTTTCACGACATGGAGTAGCGGATTGGGTATTGGATAATCCGTCATCATTTGTCAGAACAAGTTATGTACCTAAAGGAACTTTATTAGATTTAAATAAAGTTGCAATATAATTAGGAATAACGAAATATGTTTTGTATATTTACAATGAACTAAAAAACTAACTATTATGAATTACAGTCAATTTTTATTTTCACAACTCTTTATGAATTACGTAGAGAATAACGAAACACAATACCAAGACTTAGAATATGACTTAATATATAGCTATGTATTAGAGCATAGACGAAATTTTATATCCTCAAAATATAATATAGATACTAAAGGAGAATATGAATGTATTCTTGATTATTTAATTAACGAAATAAAAGTTGAACACGTAGGGTAATTGTCTAATAAAAAAAACATTATGAGTACAGTAAAAACAAGTGAAGATGGATGGGGATGCGTACCCGAACTAAAAGAAGTATCAGAAACTTTAGGGGCATTACGAAATCCGTTATACGAAATAGATAAATGTGTAAGGCGTTCAAGTACAAAAATAATAGTACAAGATATTAAAGAAATACTAGAAAGAGCATTGGAAGAATTAGAGTATATCGATACGGAAGTTGAGTACGAAACAGTTTATGAATAATAATTAGGAATTGTCATAAATTATTATTATCTTTAACTAAACTAAAACGACTAATTATGAATAATGATGATATAATAGAGCTTTGGCTTGAAGCTGAAGAAGAATTGAGAAATGGCAACGATTTAATAGCTATTAATTTGAAGACTAAGTTTTCAAATGAATTTTCAAAATTATCACTTGATGATAAAAAATATATTACTAATGAATTTGAAAATCTTGCATTATAAAATATTTAAAGAATAATTAGGATTACTGGATTATTTGTTATATCTTTACTAAGAACTAAAAAATGACTAACTATGAAATACGAATTACCGAATAACAGAACGCTAGAATTAATACAAGAAGAATGTGCTGAAAGTCCTAGAGAATGGGATAACTTAGGTAAAATGGTATGTTTCCATAGTGGTTATGACTTAGGAGATAAACATAATCATAATCATAAAGACTTCTATGCTTTACAAGAAAGAAAAGATGTTGTTATCTTACCTCTTTATCTATATGACCATAGTGGTATAACAATGGCAACAACACCATTTAATTGTAGGTGGGATAGTGGACAAGTAGGGTTTATATATGCTACACACGAAATGATAAGAGAACATATCCAAGTTGGCCGTGTAACGGAAAAGATAAGGGAACAAGTAAAAGGATATCTAGAAGGGGAGGTTGAAACATATGACCAATATATTAGGGGAGATGTTTATTACTTTAATATTGAAAAGGTAGAAACTTGTAACTTAGGATGTGAACATACTGAACAAGAAGATAGTTGTGGTGGATTTTATGGAGATGACATTAAAGAGAATGGAGTACTTGACCATATATCTGAAGCTGATAGAAAATATATAGTTGCTGAATTAGGTTGAAGCTGATAGATAAATTATTCATATAAAACTATAAATTATTCATATAAAACTATATATTATGTCATTAGAAGATACATTAATAAAAAACATTGAGAACGGAATTAGGGGAATTCGTTTAGGCACTAAGAAACCTAATGAGGTAAAGGTAGGATACTTTTTAAATAGATTATCTAAAGTAAATGAGGGGATGTTTGATGACTATCTAGACAAATATAAAAAGGTTATAACGCATTATAATAATAAAAAAGCTAATTCATAGTTAGTTAGGGGAGTAGTTACCTCAGTTTGATTAAAGGGGATTTCGAAAGATTTCCCCTTTTTATTTGGAATTGTCAATATATTGTTTTATATTTGTATAAACAAACTAAAAACAATAAATATTATGAGATTTTTTCAAGCAGTATTAAAAGAGATTCCAGCAGACAAAATAATTAAACATTGTTATCCTATACACCACAAGTCAATAACACTTGTTGAAAGAATAGGTAACGGTAAATGTCCCGATTGTGATTGCGATAGTTGGATACTACTACCCGAAGAAAGTTCAGCAGTTACAAATGGAGGAAAGCCTTATTGTGAATGTATGGAATGTGGTTATATGACACACTTATAAAATATATAAGAAATAATTAGGATAAGTCAATTATTATTATTATATTTACATAAACAAAAACTAAAAACTATGGGACTATATTTTGATAAGAACGAAAAAGCTATTGACATTTGTGATGACGTTAATGTAGATGCAACAGAAGATAATGTTGAGTTTAGTGGTATGATTTATGACTTTGACGGAGAATTTATTTTAGTCGAAGACCAAGAGCAAAATATATTTTGTGTATTACAATCACAAGTTGAACTAAAAACTAAGAACTAAGAACTATGGGACAAAGACATCAAATATTCGTAAAAATAAATAATCCTGTTAAGTCTGACAGAAACCAAATGTCAAAAGAGGATAATGCTAAAGCAAGTAAAATATTTGGTAGAGGTAAATATACGGTAATAGCACTTCATCACCAATGGTTATTTGGTAATTCAGTAGCGTGTAATATTGCAAATATACTTCGTATTACAGATATAGAGAACATGGCAAGAAACTCTCCGTTTAATTCAAAAAAAGTTTGGATAAGTAATTTAGATGACTATATTAAAGAGGTCATGATGATGTTTCAAGTACAAACTAACCTACTACACCCTAGAGGTATTGGTATTGAGAATATGCATTTACTTAATACTGAATGTTTAGATGATGACGGAAAGTATTGTGTTAATTGGGATATGAGAAAAAACTTTTGTAGTGGTGATAATAATGACGGAATAACAATAATTGATACAATAGAGCGTAAGTATTGTACGATGAATATTTACGAATATGATAGTGATTGTGATAGTGGTATATATTCATTACCTACTATGAAACCGCAATCTGCGTTAGAGTATGTGAATGCTTACTATCCAAAACAAAAGTCAGAAAACGAAAAATATATATTCGATTTAGGATTAAATGATGTGGAAATACTTAATACCAAAGAGTTATCTAAAATTTCTCCAAAAGACTTTAAAGAAAATTTGGTAGATTGAAATATTATATGTATCTTTGTTTAAAAGGGGTATAGTGATTGTATACCGTGAAATTCGGAAGTTGAAATATACAGAACAGAAAACCTTTCACTTATCCCTTTTTTTAATTAAAAAAATATAAAACTTAAATTATGGGAGCAGAACAATTTTATAGTACCGCAAAAGGTAAGACACCAAGAGATGCATTTAAATCAGCACACGCTGATGCTTGTTATATGTATGGGCATGGTGGTTATAGTGGAACTCTAGCAGAAAAGGGTGGTTATACAATGTCCAATAAGCCCGATGATATATCGGGAAGTAAATGGTCAGATATGGTTGATGAGTTTGATGAAGAGGACAAAGACCAAGCACACTACCGAGAATTAAAGAGGGACTTTGAAGTCTACGATGATAAGTGGGGAGATGCACTTTGTATTGAGAATGGTGATGATGAGTATATTTTTTGTGGTTGGGCTAGTTCTTAATTAAAATAATTGCAAATAAATTAGGATATTATAATATATTGTTTTATATTTACAACGAACTAAAAAACTAACTACTATGAATGGGACTACACTAAAAGAATTATTTGAAGCATTAACTGAACGATTTCCTAAAGCTTGGTTTAAGGAAGGAGGAGATTTTGCTAATGGATACGAAACATCTATATGGACAGGAGAAGGTTCGTACATTGGTAATGAACAAATGTTTGATTATTATTCTAATGGTAAATATGAATTCGGTGCTCATATTACATTACGTAACTTTGTTGAAGAGAGGGGTTATTATGTAGAGTGCTATGACGCTGGCACATACTTTATTTGGCCAGCCTAAAATAATTAGGTTTATTGAAAAATTATTTGTATATTTACAGTATAGAAACATTAATTAAAACTAATAAACTATGAATAAGGAAAAATTTGTTTTATATAGATTCTTTGATGGTGAAAGTAAACTAAAGTATGCTGTACTAGAAAAAAAAGAATTCGATTTATTAAAATTGGTTGATAGAGATTTATGTTGTAGAACTATTTCAGTTGGTACAGATGAAAAAGCTTTAGAGTGTGCTAGTATAGAACTTAATAAACTAGGTGAAGAACTTGAAGAAGCTTGGAAAAAAGAATTTGAAAATAATTAGGTTTATTGAAAAATTATTTGTATATTTACAGTATAGAAACATTAATTAAAACTAAACAAAAACTATGGGACAGTATTATAAACCAATTTTTTTAAGTGAAAATAATAAACCAGTATTAAGTGTAACTTGTTATGACTTTGGAAGTGGTGCAAAGTTAATGGAACATTCTTGGATGAAAAATACATTTGTAAGGTTCATTGAAAAACATTTGATGTTACAACCTCAAAAACTTGTATGGGCTGGGGATTATGCAGATAATGAAAACCCTGAAACGATTACTAAAGAAGATATTAAACCTCACGTTGTAAAGGGATGTGTACATTGGAATGAGGATAAATTAATGAGTGAGGGTTTGAACTTATATACTCTGGCGAATAATGTTGGTAAACTTACTCACGATGAAAATATACCAAAGGAGAAAAGTAAATATGACTATACGTTTAAAAAGGTTGCACCACTTACGGCAAAGTATTTAATAAACTATGATAAAAATGAGTTTATTAATAAAACTAAAACACCAAAAGATAGTGAAGGTTGGCAAATACACCCTTTACCATTACTTACGTGTGAGGGCAACGGCAGAGGTGGTGGAGATTTCAGGGGGAATGAAAAAGAATTAGTAGGTCGTTGGAGTAGAGATAAAATAGGGGTTGCTACTAAAAAAGGAGATATACCGAAAGGGTTTAAAGAAATAGTTTTTGATTTATCGGAATAAAAATAATTAGAAATAAATTAGGATATTAATTATATTTGTTATATATTTGAAGTATGAAAGTTAAAGACTTAATAGAGGTACTAAAGAAACAAGATAAGAATGCTGAGGTAGAGATGGAAATAGTATGTGAAGAGGGACATTCTATAGCTTATTGTATAAACGAAATTTATAGTTATGCAGATGGTGAAAAGAATATAGTAAACCTATTCTTTGATAAGGCTCAACATTAAAAAAGATTATAAATAATTAGAAATAAATTAGGATAAGGGTAAGAATGTGAGGGGTGTTTTGGCTAAAAAACCTAAGTCCCACCCCTCGCATTTTTTAAAAAAAATTGATAAAAAGTTTGGTAATGTAAAAAAGTTTATTTATCTTTACAATATCAAATAAGAAAAGAAAGTTCTTTATATATTAAAAACATTGGTCCCGCTGGTTTAGCGACTTGGGACCATGAGAGAAGTTAGTCTATCAGCTTATCTGAGCAAGTGTTGATTAACACTTCTATCGATAGCCTCTGGATGAGATACTATCCGAATGCGTAACCAAAGTGTGTTGCCAGCTGTATTAAGGGTACCCTATATATGGCACCAGCTTTCGAACTGGAAACGGTTTAACCACAGCATAAGCCTCTTCAGGATATACTAACAGTGCATGCTACAATCGCATAGACTTAAGTCTTTTTATGAGACGACTAATTTTGAAGCCCTTGACTATGGGAAAAATAAGAGCGGCCCGTGCATGGGCTGTGAGTTAATGAAAAGCTTTTGGGTTCAGGCGTAATGTGCCGAACTTCGGCTGTTACAGGCTTCGGCTGTTACAGGTCACCTGAACCCGTTAGCTCTTCATTTAATAAGATTGCTTGCAGCTGTTGCAAGCCCCACAACAGGATACAACAGCTGGTATACATTAACACAGGGGAGCTCCACAGGCGCTGCGCCTCAAATGGTTCGAGACCATAGATGTTAACTATTAGGGCCGCCTGGTCCCATTAATTCCAGGTGCATGGTTAATGAGCGGGTGGTTCCGCACGGGGCTGGTTACCTCAATTGGTTAGAAGAGCCCGCTGTAGTAGCGGGCTTTTTTTTTGCTGCTACCTGAACTTAAATTAAAATGCCTATTATAGTATGTTGTGAGAACTAAATATATGTTTTATATTTGTAATGTCATAAGACAAACAACTAATATAAAACATTATGAATGAATTAAGAAGTGAATTAAGAAGTGAATATGAGAGTACATACCTTGCGTATGTTAATGGGAATGATTTTAAGAGTTTTGAGGAATGGTTAGAAGAAGATAAGGATTTCTACGGACAATACGCAATATCAACAAGTGATGGTCATGATGAGGATTGGACCTTTTGTAAAACTAAAGATGAAGCTGATAAAATATTTGAAGAGTCAAAAGAATGTGGTGATGTTCATTATTTTGAATTCTCAATTGAATTTGGTTACGAAGTTATTGATAGTTTTTGGGATGGTGAAACTGGTATGTAAAATAATCATAAATAAATTAGGAATTGTTAATATTTTGTTTTATATTTGTATCGAACTAAAACATAAAGACTATGGCAACGAAAACATTTAAAATAGGAGAATACGCTAAAGGGGGTATTATTACGGTTGAAACTACCACAAGAACGGTTGTGGTTATTGGTAAAGATTGGGATATGTCCCAAGGAACTAGTAGAGGTAGTAACCAAAGTAATGCTAAAGAATTTGATAGAGAAACCGTATTACTAGATGATACAGAAGCAAGGCGTAAGCTATCAAATTTCTTGAATGATTTAACTACAAGTTATTATGCGGATAAAATAATTAACTGGATTGAAAGTAAAGTTGAATTAACTGCTTCTAATTATGGTATGTGGTAGAAAATAAACCAAAGAAGATGAAAGTATTAATAGAACTAGAATTTGAAAAGGGTGAGGTGACTCATCAAGATATAAGGGATTATTTGAACGAATTGATGGTTGATGATTGTCTTAACGCTACTATAGTAGAGTATTCATATTCTGAAAAAGATATTTTAAATACCACATAAATTAGAATAGTAAAGAAGTTAAAATATGAAAACAAGTGAATTAATAATTCATTTATAATTAGGTTATGTGATTATTTTGTTTTATATTTGTATCGAACTAAAAAATTAATTATGGACGTAGATTTTAAAATAACAACTTGGGAAAGAATAAGAGTACCAAAGGATAAAGAAGCAGAAGTATTATCTTTGCTTGATAGTGGCAAAATAACTAACGCAAATGAGTTAATTGATGTATTAGATGACGCAAGTTGTGAAATCTTAATAGAAACAGAGGAACAAATGACACCACAAGAGAATGGTGGTAGTAGTACTATCGAAGCTTTAGACAACGGAGAATATTTGTTTCACAATGGAATATTATAAAATAAACTATTAATATTGTGGAACTAAGAAAATTTATTGCAACAAGTATACATGAATATGGGTGATGAACCAGAAGAATATAACTAGTTGCCTTGATGGGCATTGTACATCACATAGTTTTTAGTTAGGGGAGTAGTTACCCCAGTTTGATTAAAGGGGAATTGTTAATAACTTTTCCCCTTTTTTATTTGGAATTGTCAATATATTGTTTTATATTTGTATAAACAAACTAAAAACAATATATATTATGAAAACACAATCAGAAACAATTAATTTCTTAGAGGGATTAGTTCGCAGTGGATTTTCTACTGAAACTATTAATGAGAAACTATCTAATTTCTTTGGGGAAGCATTTGGAAATATCGAAGAGGGGGATTTGATGGTGCTACTATGTACGTTACGTTTCAATCAATTAACTAAAAACAATTAAAAACACTAGAATTATGGCAATTAAATTAAAAGAATATATCGCAAACCTTAACAAGTTAGCAAAGAAGCATCCTGAGTCATTAACAATGGATGTAGTCTATTCAATAGATGATGAGGGTAATGGCTTTCAGAAAATTAACTACGCACCACAGATAGGAGAATATCAAGGTGATTATCACGGTGATTTTGATGGTGAGGGTAAAAATAAAAATGCAGTTTGTATAAATTAGATATAAAAAAAAACTATTAATAATTAGGATATATCAATATATTGTTTTATATTTGTATAAACAAATTAATAAAAACTATTAACTATGAATATTATAAAAAAATACCCTAATGATTTTGACTTAGGAGAGGAATTAATTAACGTATATAATGGTGAAGCAAGTGGAAATTTAACCACAGGTTTAGTTTACGTACTAGAAAAAAATCAACTTACTAAACTTATTAAGCAATACCCAAACCTTACTGAATTAGGTGGGAAATATAGAAAGTTAATTTTAAACCAAAACAAAGATGATGAGTAAAGAAGAAGAATTGACAGAATGTGTTAGATTATTGCTTTGGCAACTAGAAAATGGATACCCAAAAGTTTCAAAAGAAGAAATCAATCAAAGAATTGAGAGAATAACAGAATTAAACCAAAACAAAGAAGATGAGTAAAATAATTTTTACAACAAAGGATGGGTATGATATAACAGAAGGAATGAAGTACTACTCTGTTAAAGTAAAAGAATATGAAACACACACAGATATTAAAAAGCTAAAAAGTTTCAAAGAACCACCATTATGGAGTATGTGTGGACCATATATCAATCCTGGAGCACATAACCCAACAGGAGATATAGAATACTTTTACAAGAAAGAAAATGCAGTAGAATTCATAAACCAAAACAAAGAAGAAAAAGATAAGTGATATGAAAAATTTGAAAGAGTACTCCGACCAAAAATTAATTAACATTCTTCAACAACTTAATAAAGACCTTGAAAAAGAGAAAGCTATTGAGGAAGAATTACCAATTATAATAGCGAAATCATACAAAATGTGTATAGATAAGGTTGAGGATGAACTAAAATTTAGGGGTTCTTCAATAAAATAAATGATATGAAATGGAAATATTGTAGGAGGTGCTTTACTATGACACCTCACGACTCAGATAAATGTAAAGTATGTAAAAAACAAAAGTATGGATGCAGAAATTAAATACACAAACCCATCTCCTCAATATTGCAAAGAAGTTATTTGGTCTGGAAGTAAGGAAAGAATATTCAAAAGATTTTACAAAGAAAACAATAGTTTGAAATATTGCAATGGTAGTCATTACACTTTCAAAGACGCAAATTTAGAAAGAGAATATTGGACTTGGCTTAAATCACTATCTAAAGCAACACGATTTGGAATGTATTACGGAAATGGTGTTGTTGATTAGTGTGTAAAATGTTTAATCTTAACACAATACTGTATTGATTTATGGTGTATAGGTTGTGTTAGCAAATCGTTTTAAAATGAAAAATATTAGTAAAGAAGATTTTATTTTATGGGACACTGTTAATGATGAACCTTTAGAACATCACGATATAGTTTATCATTATACAACAGTAGTAGAAATTATTAATACTGACGGATTCAAACTATCAGAAGGTCAAGAACTTAGATGTGTTGCATCGTTAAGTAAAGGTTGGCAGACAATAATTTCTGAAGCAATAGAGCAGACTAAGTATGTTTGCTAACGTCTGATGATAAACAATCGTTTTAATGTTGTTTATCATTTGTTAGGTTTAGTTAAATTATTGTTTTACAAATTAAAAAAATATAAATATGGAAAAAGAAATTTTAAAATACCTACAAGATGGTATTAGTATTGATGGTAATCCTACTGATGGATATACTGTATTCACAATTAGAACACAACATTTTAAAATTTCATCTTTGGGTGAACTTAGTGTTGAACGATTTGAAAAAGCTATTTCAGATTTTAAGAAAAGGGAAGAGTTGGAAAACGAACTACTCAAACAAATGGAACCAGTTCAACACGATTTAGATTGGAGAGGATTTATTGATGGGAAATATGATAACCCAAAACAAAGATGATGAGTAAAACACAACACGAAAAAGATTTCACACAGAAAACATATGGAATTTAAGAAACAGATTATTTTAAATACTAAATGTAATTGCATATAACGGTTTGATATGTACACATTTGTGTATATAAACGAAAAGGGAATGCCATAACTTAAGTCGGTGTGAGTCTTGAGGTAGATAATAACTTAGGATACTCCGAAGGAAAGTTCTTAATCAGGCTGAGGCAGACCACCAGTAATATCACCTGATTTACCAGGAAGATTTCACATACTTTGGTGATGAAATAGATTACGCATTTTTGATGACAATGCAGAATTACCTAGACTAACTACTGAATAATACGAAGCACATAAATTATGCTAAGATATTGAATCAAGAATCTGGTAAAGATAAAACAAATAAATGACATAACCTAATTTATTTTAGGTCGCTGGAGTAAAAGTGGGGTATAGAGCCCGTGGAGTATACTCTCCTGGGGCTTTCACCTCAGCACGTTGCATTGACAACAAAACAAATATACAAAAAAGATTTGACACCACCAAATAAAAACGCATAAAAAAAATAATAAAAATAAATGTAAATAAATTAGGATAAGTGAAAACTAATACCTATATTTGTATTGTTGATTTAGGGAAGGGATTTATTCTTTATTTAATGACACAAAAAAAAGTAAAGATTTATTTGGTAGTTTCGATTATTTAGTTTATCTTTACAATAGTTCTTTGAAGACATGATGAAATTGAAGCTATCACTTGTACGCAAGTCGATTACTCTGCACAGTACTCACGCTAATAACGAGATGTTCACTGCACGAAATAACTAGCTGATTACTCGCATACATCCTCTACATAGAGTTGCCATTTTATTCCATGGAGTTTAATGGAGTCCAACTTATGAATGATGTCACTGCCCATAACAGAGCAGATTACTCACGATAGAAAACTTGACGATTACTCACGACACTTTCAGTCAGCAATAACGCTCTGCTTACGAGATGTTTCAAGTTCTGAAACCCATAGGTCTATGGGGAAAATAAAATAGAGGTTGCAAACTCTAAGGGACTAGAATTAATTGTGGGGTACGGTGTGGCTATTGTACCCTACGGTTATTTTCTACTTCAAAACGAACGAAAATTAACGGCTTAAATTACAGACATGAGACATTAATTCACACTACATTTCTTTAATATTATACTAATAGGTAGCATAAACGCTACCTAAATTTTTTAGGTGATATAAAAAACTTTAAAATAAATTAGGTTATGTCATTTATTTTTTTTACTTTTACATTGTTGTTAGTGAACAACGTGTTAGATTTGAGATATGTCTAGAAGAGTATACTCCAACACGCCTATACTTTTTTTATTTCTCCTAAAAAAAAAAGGACTGCTATTAACAGCCCTCCTTAATTTTTACCATCCTAAGCCTCTAGACTCGTCTAACATCACTTGCCAAAGGATTTTAATGTCTTTACCTGTTAGTTTGAACTTACGTCCGTAACAGTGACCGTAGTCACCATTAATGTATACTACACCTTCATGTTCCAGACTCATATATTCATGTCCATCCATAAACTTTTTCTTTTCTTTTAATGTCATCTTCTTTTCCATAATAGTTTGTTTTAATTAGTTCGATACAAATATAAGAAATATATTCCGTTTAAATAACCTGTTAAAGTGTGGTTTTTAATTTTTATTTATTTGTAAATAAATATCTTTGTTTTGTTGTTAGAGTGCAACGTGCTAGATTTGAGATATGTCTAGGAGAGTATACTCCACCGCACCCTTATTTTTTTTTTAATGTATTTTTTTCACTATGTTGACACTAGTCCGTTGTGAGAACTAAATATTATAGTTACATTTGTTTTTGTTGGGATATTCCAATAATAACTTAATTTTACGCACTATGATAACAGAATTAGATTTAAAAAAAGAAGTAATTTTTGAAGACTTATTTTACATACTGAAACAATACGAACATACAACAACTATTGATGGTATACAATTTATGCTTGATAGTATTGGTGATGGAATTGGTGATGGTCGGGAAATTAAAGATGATATAACAGATATAATTTATATGCTTAATCTTACATTAGAAGAGTTAGGAAAGATTACATTAACTAAAGAACATAATAATATATTAGATGACGCTAAAGATATGTTATTCAATATAGAAGTAATTAAAAACTATAACCAAGGTGAATTAGTTATATATGATTTATTTCCCTTTATAGTTAGTGAAGTTGATTATGAAGATTTAACTATACATTTATCTGATGGTAGTATGATGGATAATGGAATCTGGATAGAAGATTTCACATTACTAAGTAAGTCAATAGATAAATAAATAATATATTGTTTTATATTTGGTTTATTGAATTAAGTCAGAAGCATTAGCTACTGATAGGCAAGAGCGAGAAGCTGGATGCTAGAGTATTATAGAGAGATTAAGTTCTCTCTTTTTTAAACGGTACTAAAAAAATATGGTGTAGGTTGGAGTATACACTTTAGGCTACTTATGATATCCTACACGTTGCACACTCACAACAATACAAATATAGGGATAATAAATGAGACTACCAAATAAAAAGCAATAAAAAAATAAAATAAAAATAACTACAAATAAATTAGGTTATGTCATTTATTATATGTAAATTAGTAATCTAATCAATACAAACTAACTATGAAAATTTCAATATCATTACTATTTGCGTCAATTACTAAGTTACTAAAAGGAGTTTCTGATGAAAAGTTGAAATACAATATTGAAAATAATTTACCTTTGGGGTGGAAAGGTTCTAAAGAGGGGTTTTATGAAAAAATGGAACCAAGAAAGAATTATACAGGTTCTAATTAAAAAATCGAAAATAAATTAGGTTTATTGAATATATTGTTTTATATTAGCAATCTAATCAATTAAAACAAACTAACTATGGGAAACAAGAGAAACGCATCAATCGGAATGTATTACCTTTATACAATTATGGTATGTATATTATTACTTTCATTTATATCATGTTCAAATTCAAGACGAAGACGTACTGAGAAACCTATAGTAAATGGGTATCAAGATACAAGAACAATATACCTTGTTGATATTAATGGTGATACTATAAGAATTACTGGTGGTGCAACTTGCCATATAGATAAAAAAGTAAACCAATAAAAATTAGGAATTGTAAATATATTGTTTTATATTAGCAATCTAATCAATACAAACTAACTATGAAAAATACAAGAAATGTTTTAGAGAAACAAATTATTACCGATATTAGTAATTTTGACACTACAATACTTAGTGAAATATTATCATTATTAACAGATGAACAAGTATTTAATTCTTTATCGGATAAAAATCAAGAGGGATTAAATTTCCACCAATTAAAAGGTGGGGAATACATTAAAGCCTTAGTAGATACAAGAGGTGTGTCTAATTCTTACAATACACCCGAACGTATTGATATTAAAAAAGGTACTATCCTAGAATGTCCAAACAGTGGCACACGTATGGGTGATGCTTTTGCTAGTTTAGTTAGTGGTAATGCAGTTAAACATTGTAGAGGTTATAATGAGGGTGAAAAACAAGAATTAAAACCTAGTGTCCCTAGGGGAATTAGGGCTATTGTTGGTTTATGGGGTGGTTATAATTCAGCACCATATTCATTAGGTCAAATTGATTTAAGAGTTTGGGAAATAATTAAAAATAATTAAAAATAAATTAGGAATTATCAATATATTGTTTTATATTAGCAATCTAATCAATACAAACTAACTAAAAACTACTAACATGACTAAAGAAGAATTAAGAGAAATTCCACAAGATTTAAGACAAGCACAATTACTTGAAGCGTTCGATTCAAAGAAGAGAAGGTTCTCAATGTTCACTACTAAAGGTAATCGAAGAGTACAAGCCTTAGTAAGAAAATGTATTAAAAAAATTACTGGTGTGAAAGCTATGCGACAAACAGAGTTTGAAGATTATGTTAGAGTCGAAGTTAATAAAGTAAGTTCTCAAGATTCGTATGAAGAAGTTACTGATACGGCAGTAAGAGAAAGTATATACTATTGGCTAGAAATAGCTATTGAAGTTGCAGATTATAATTGGAAAGATGATTTCCAATATTCTTAATTAAAAAATTAGGATAAGACAATATTTTGTTTTATATTTGTATCGAACCAATTAAAACAATTAATTATGAATTTAGAATTTAATGAAACCGCAAAGATTAATAGAATTGAATCTGCATATAAAACTGCAATGAATCAAATATCTCAAACCCTACAAGAGGGTAATGATGTTATAGAACTTTATATTGATAAAGATGTTGCAAGTGATGTGAGAGATAAGATTGATAGTGAAATTGAGCGACAAGGTAAAAGTGATAACTTTAGGTATTTAACCGTTTACAAAAAAAGAAATGACTTAGGTAATCATGTAATGAAATACTATACAAGTATGCTTGTTGGTGACAAAAGATTTTATAAACTACAATACGATAAGTAAATAATAAAAATAATCCACATTATATTAGGTAATGTGGATTATTTGTTTTATATTAGCAATCTAATCAATTAAAACTAAAGCTATGGGTTATACACATTATTGGGGTCTTAAAAACTCTACAATTAGTCAAAAGAATTTTAACAAAGTTGTTAAAGATTTAAGGAAAATTGAAAAGTATTTTTCAGATAATACAATATTTTCTGAAAGTGCTGGAACTTTCTATTCAGATAGGGAAATACCGACAGAACTTTTTAATGGCAACGGAACTAATAAGGGGGTATATTATTCAGGTTACGAAATAAACGGTAAATTTGAATGTGAAAGTTTTATGTTCAATGGGGATAATTCGGAAGATTACGACCACGAAACAATGAGCCTACATTCTGGGGATAATGATTGGCAATTTTGTAAAACCGCTAGAAAACCTTATGACCTTGCAGTATGTCTAATTTTACTTAGTCTTAAATATCATGCACGTAGTACTGATATAACTAGCGATGGCGATAATGAAGATTGGTCACACGCTTTTAGACTTTGGGATAAAATCTTTAGTAGGAGTATTAGCTTTAAATTTAAAGAATGGGTAAAAGATAGTAAAACATTAGACGGTTCGTTAAGTGTTACAAAGGTTATACGTATTAATGATGAGTTAATTAAACTTTTTTAATTTATTTACAAATAAATTAGGAATTATCAATATATTGTTTTATATTAGCAATCTAATCAATTAAAACTATTAACTATGCACAATTTACACATTATTAGAGTTAAGGCAGACAGTCCCGAAAAAGCTTGTAGTACAGCTCAATTTTTTATCGAGGACTTTGGAAACGAAAATAATTGGCGAACTATCGGTGGTTGTATTTCTGAAAACGATGAAGTATATGAAGTAGAGGTAGGGTTTGGCTCTAGGTGGAAACCAAGCTATACTGATGATAAGGGTAATAAACCTTATGGTAGTATAAGGGCACTCAATAAGACTATATTTGAAGTCATAAAGAGTAATAGAGATGACTACTATGGTAAGGAGTTGATAGATGATATCGATAGTGGTAAGGTAAGGTTATCTGATGTTACAGACAGACATAAATTATATCAATTAGGTGTATTTATTGAAAACCAAAAAGCACTATCCTACTTAGGAGAGGGGTTTGATATTGAAACCTTTAATGTATTAGAACACGAATATAAAGAAGGACTATATACTGAATTTGGTGTAACTGAATGTTATGAGGAGAGTGGAGATAAGACATATATAGTGTTAGTTGATATGCACGATTAGTATTAAAGGGGAATTGTTAATAACTTTTCCCCTTTTTATTTGGAATTGTCAATATATTGTTTTATATTTGTATTGAACTAAATAACTACTATGAATAAGAAAGAAGAAATTGAAGAACTCTATTACAAAGATACATTTTCAGATAAAGATGCAGAGATTATTGGAAATGCTATTGACAACTACAAAGTTTGTACTGATGATTTGAAAGAAAGTTTTATGAGTTATGCGTATGACCGTTTAGAAAAAGAATATGGAGATAAGTTTTCTAATGAAGAAATTTGGAGTTATACAGATGAAAACGTAAGCAACGGAAGAACCCATAAAGAAAACTATGAAGAATTAGTTGAGTGGTTAAGTGGTGATTTTTACAAACAATAAAGTTAAAATAAATTAGGAATTGTCAATATATTATCTTATATTTGTATTGAACTAAAAAACTAACCACTATGGCAAAGCAAATTGAATTATCTGAAGTAACATTAAGAGAAGAAATATCCTCCAGAGGTGGTGGAGTTGAAATAGACCTAACAAGGTTTGGTTTTAAAGGGCAAAAAATGTCTGCATATCAAAACTATTTAGGTGGTGGTATGTTAGGTAAGATAGCAAGTAATAATACTATCAACGCATACGATAAACCTTGTACTGAAAAGCAACAAGCTAAGTTAGATAAGATAGCATTAAGGTTAAAGAAATACTTTTTTACGCTTCAATATGAAGAGTTTGATACTGAACAATTTGACTCTAACCAAAATAGAGCCGTAAGAGGATATTAAAAAAGATTAAAATAAATTAGGAATTGTCATTTATTATATGTAATTTAGTACTCTAACCAATAAAAACTAACTATGAAAAACGAAACTACATTATTCTCAATTTGCTCAAACGGTAAATTAACAGTAAATGAAAATTATGACCTTGAAATGATAGGGTTTAAAGATATTATATTCGGAACTACATTTATTATGAAAAATAAATTTTAGAGAATTAAAAAGATAAAATAAAACATTAGTTTAGTAGTTTGAATTAATGATTGGAAAAAAAAAGACCTTATGTTTGTAAGGTCTTTTTTTATTTAAAATAATTAACAAAAATTTTGGTAGTGTCAATTATTATCACTATATTTACAATGAACTAAAAAACTAATAACTATGAAATACACATTATTTGACCAACAAAGGCAAGAATACAGAACTGATTTTGACCACAACGATATGGTATATTCTGATTTAGAAGAAATAGAAAATGACTTATATAGCTTTCACTCTATAGATTATGGTGGTCTAGAAGAAGAAGAGTTTAAAGGGTTAAAATTTGATGAAATGCTAGAACTATTTGGTTGGGAAGTGCGTGAACTAAAAAACTAATAACTATGAAAAGAGATATAATATATTCAACAGAAAAAAGTGTACTGAAAGATATGAAAGAAAATAATATTGAGGAAATTGATATGTTTATTACGGCATACGTAGACCACTCAAATTATCAACAATATGGTTATTCTATAAATAATATTAATTCAGATTATTATTACAATCAAAAATGTATTGCAAGTAAAACAGAAAAATTTACTATACTATGAAACATATATCAAATAATTTAGGGAAGATTGTATATCTGGGAACAATAATAATCATAATAATATTAGGTTATTAAAATATATTGTTCTATATTTACATATCGATAAACATTAAAACAAATTAGATTAGTTTTATATTAATTTAATGATTGAACGGAATTAATCCACATTACATTTGGTAGTGTGGATTTTTTTTCTTATATTTGTTTTGTTGTTAAGGCAACGTGCTGAGAAATCAGAAGAGTATACTCCACCGTACACCATATTTTTTTAAGTGCGATAAAACCAAGTTGACCTACAAAGATACAACAATTTTTTGATATAACCTAATTAAAAATGAAAAAGTTTTCAACAAAAAATTGTTAATAACTATGATAAAATAATTGTAAATAAATTAGGTGGAATGGAAATTTATACCTATATTTGTTTCAATCAATTAACTAATTAAAACTACTAACTATGACAAAATTTGGAATTGTAACATTCGAAAACAATCAGCAAATGATTTGCTGTTATGACAACGCTAAAAACATTAAGACGTTTGCGGCTGAACACCTTAAATCTATAATGGAGGATGAGGGTTTCCAACTAAATGATATGGCGGGTTACCTAGAGGGGTGGAGAGAGGCTATCTCTGAAATTAGAGAGGATAATGGGGATGATGAAATCACTGATGTTAATGATATCTTAGATGAAATCGCTTCACAAGTTACATACACTAACGTACACCTAGTGTTATCTATTGAAGGTAACGATTGGGTGTCAATCAATTCAACACATAAAGACACGTTTTACGATGCGATAATTGAAATTCTTGAACGTGGTCAATTCTTAGGAACTGATAAACAAGAAAAATTCTTAAATGACATTGAGGGTACTCAATTTAAAAAGGACTTGTTAAAACCAATGGGTGGAGCCCTTAGCAAAGGAACATATAACCTAATAATATCAATTAGGGATTGTAAATTTTGGCTTAGAGGTATGAAACCACACAGACATTGGAAAGTATCGCAAGTTAAAGCATATTTCGGAATTAAAGGAAATAAAGAAAAACTAGTTGAAACACTAGAAGAATATAATTCAATTCTCCAAAATAAATAATTTGAAAATAATCCACATTACATTTGGTAGTGTGGATTTTTTTTCTTATATTTGTTTTGTCATTAGGAAATGACGTTTTGGTTTTACAGACCAAAAGAGTATACTCCGACCTACCCTACATTTTTTTATACTCTAAAAAACCAAGTTGACCTACAAAGGTACAACAATTTTTTGATATAACCTAATTAAAAATGATTTTTTATTTAATTAAAAATAAATGCAAATGTAGACAATAGTCGGTTGTGAGAACTACAAATTATTCCTATATTTGTATCGAACCAATTAAAATAAATTACTATGCACAATTTAACTAGAGAAGAATTAATTAGAAGAATTACACTTATTTCTGAAGATATCACTAGGATATATAACCTATTACAGGATATGAATGTAGACACAGGAAGTGATAAACATAAAGTAGGTGTGTCACTTGATACATACGCCTCTAGCATTATGGCCGTTTGCGATATGGATAAGGATGGTAACGTAGATGAAGATGGGCGTAGAATTGAGGATGAATGGCTGAGTAAGGACGAACTTAATGAACGAAACTTGGGAAGAAAATAAGAACCGCAGACATGAAAAAAATAAGAAGGGAATATTTAGAGTTGGCTTTTGTTTGGAAGGACAAAAGACGAAATAAAGCAATAGCACATTTAGAGTTGAAAGAAACTAGATTGATTAATCAGTATGCCAATAACGAAGAAGTAGAATGCATAGAGGTAAGAGTATTAGAACACTATGGAACAAGAGAAGAATTTGATGAAATTAATTTTGGATAAAAAACTACTATACTGAGAAGCGTTTCTAAAGGACTTAAAACTAAAGAGGGATACACATTTGTGTATATAAACGAAAAGGGGATGCCATAACGACATCCCCTTTTTTCCCTGGACAAAAGTCTTAGAAAACCCCTATTTTACTAGGTTCTTAAAACGTGAATGAACCCGATGAGCATACCGCACCATAAATGGCAAGGTTAATACTTACATAAGTTACCATAGCAACAATTAAAAATAATCCGATGTGATTTAAAGTAATAGATTTCATAATGGTTAATTTTAGTGAATTGCTAATATACAAATAATAATCCAATAAACCTAATTTACTTATTAACATTTAATTGTTCATAACTTGTTAATAACTTTTTTAAAAATTATACACCCTAAAAAAAGTATAGACGCTGTGGAGTATACTCTCTCAAACCTCTTTCAAATTTGCTACGTTGCACTCTCACAACAATACAAATATAGGGATAATATTTGACACTACCAAATTAAGTTATTAACAATTTCATTTTTATTTTGTTGATAACTTTTTCCAAAATAAATTAAAAAAAACTTGCACACGTCATTTATTTTACAGGTGCAAATTTCACTATTAACAATCTGTTGTTAATAAAAATAAATGATAATTTAATAGGAATATCCAAAAACCCTATAAACACGCTTTTTAAGCCTTTTTAGGCGTTTTACCCTATCTAGCATATCCATATATCAAAAAGTCGAGTTCTTCCATTACGAGCAAATCGCCCGCTATCAGTGGGCTGTGGAGTGTTAAAATATTAACACTTTTTATCTAATAACCGTTCATCATTTAATTAATACCGTTTATCATTTAAATAATACCGTTCGTATAATAAACAAAAGAAATGTGCTATTATATTTTTTTTATCCAAACATTATAACGATATTTGCATTGTTCAATCATTAACTAATTAAAAAAAACTACATTATGAAAAATTTAAAGACAATTATTAAAGTAAAGGAGATAAACGGAACATCATTTGTAGGTGTACGTAATTACACTAATTCTAAAGATGAAATTTCAAACCAAACATTTATAGTAGGTATTAACTATGCAAACCTACTTTCAAACGACCTTAAAAATATTAAGTCAATTAGCACTATGCGAAAGGTAGTTGCAATGTTTACCGATAACGAAAAAGCTATTGTTAAAAAAGGTTATAACGAATTAGTTTCAAGCCTTGTAAAAAGAACTGCAAGTGAAAAAGAAAAAGAGCAATTATTAGCGAATAATGATAGTACAATCGTTAGAAGTGTAGCACAATCTGAGGCTTATGTAAGCGTTTCTAAAGGACTTAAAGTTAAAGAGGGTGCGTTATATATATATGGACTTTGCGTAGCTAAAACAATACTTAAAAAAGGTGTATATCCAACAACAAAAAAACAAGTGAAAACAGTTATCAAAAATCAAATAAAAAAGTTAGCTGAATTAAGAGAAGTGAAATATAAGCAATTCAAATTAGGACAAACCGAAACTTTGAAATTGCAAGGAGTGGAAATTTAAAAACCACTTTTACATAAAACTAAAAAAGTTATTAACATTCAGTTGTTAATAACTTTTTTTTTGAAAATAACCCTAAAAAAATATAGGGCACGTTGGAGTATATTCTCTAGGTGCTATTTCAAAACCGTTACGTTGCTTACACAACAATACAAATATAAGAAACTTATTTGGATTTCCAACTATAAAAGTAAAAAAAGATTATCAAAGTTATTAACATTCAATTGTTCATAACTCTCGAAAAATATATCGTTTTATATTTTTTTTATCCAAACATTATAACTATATTTGCATTGTTCAATCATTAACTAATTAAAAAAAAACTACATTATGAAAAATTTATTTGATTTCGAGTACACTGAAAGAGCATTAAATAATGCAGACGGAACGCCTTCAAACTTTAGACAAGTTTTCGGTAACAAGGGCGTTAATATGGCGTGTCCTAAAGGTACGTACCACGTTGTTAAGACTGCTGACCTTAGTACGTTAGGTCAAGCCTTTATTAATAAGGGGCATGAAGTTTCTACTTTCGAACATAGAAACGGTGAGAAAATTGGTTTAGTAGTATCATTTGGTAGTAAGCCAAGTAAGGTAGGTGAAAGTAGTTACCAACTAATTATTACAGTACCTAATAATGGTGGTGGTAAGGGTTATTTAGCTATTAAGCAATTACGTTTAATTTGTGGTAACGGAATGATGTCTAATAAGACAATGCATAAGGATAACTATATTAAGATACCTCATACTATCAATTATAAGGAGAGCCTTAAAATGATGGAGAGTTCTATTGGTGGGTTCCTTTCATTATTAGAACAAGTTCAATCAACTGACTTAATGTTAGATGGTGTTACGCTGACACATAATGAAGCAATGTTCAATTTGAACAAATGGTTTTTTGAGCAAGAATTTCCAACGTCACAAAAGGGTGACTTGACTTTGGATACGTTTCGTGAGAAGTTAGCACTTGACCCTAACTCGATTAAATGTATTAAGCGTTATGAGGGTCTTAAGGAGGCGTTTAATAAAGAGTTGGCGTACAATAAGGAATTAGGGTTGGAGTTGTCTATGTATACGGTATATGCTTCTGTAACGAATTACTTAAGTAGACGAATTGAGTACTCTGGTTCTAAGGCTAGTTCGACAGTTCAATTTGAACGTTCAAGTGCTAAGTTAGGGTTCTTTGAGGGAATTGTATAAGGTTACTAAATGGGGTGTGAAGTTATTCACATCCCATTGTTAATATCTTGTTGAAAACTTGTTAATAACTTTAGCAAGTTTTTTTTTGCATATATCAAATTTTTTTTGTACCTTTGCATTTTTTTAAAAATAAAGAAAAAGTTTAGGGCACCACCACAAAGTTACAACAAAAAATCCATACTACCAAGATAAAAGTAAAAAAAGATTATCAAAGTTATTAACACTCAATTGTTAATAAGTCAATGAAAATATATCGTTTTATATATTGTTTATCCAAATAAGTTTCTTATATTTGCATTTCAATCATTAACTAATTAAAACTACTATGAAAAACGAAGTAAACAAAACTATCAAATTTGGTCCGAGTGACTTTAACGAAAATGTATGGGTACCCTCTAAATGGTTTTTAGATGATGTAGAGGTAACGGAAATGGAATACTATGGTATTACTCCAGAAACTACATTAAGTGACTTAGGTGGAGAACCATCATGTATGAAAGAATTTCAAGAATGGAAAACAAAAAAGAGCCTAATAGAGGAAAGAGATGGTGTAGTAATATTTGGGCAAGGTTTATTCTCGATTAATTTAAAATAAAAACTAACTACTATGAAAAAAAATGAATTTACAACTAAAGGAGCAACCGTAACGTTTAACGGTAAGGTAGGTGTAGTAATGAAGGCACTAGACTATAAGACAGTAATTGATTTTGAAGATGAGGAACGTTGGGTACACTTGCGACACAATCAAAACGATATGAGCCAACTTAAGGCAGTTGTTGTGAGTCTTGAGGTAGATAATAACTTAGGATACTCCGAAGCTGTTAGAAAGGCTGTAAAGGTCTTAAACGCACCAAAGGGATACGTACACCAAAAGCAAGAATTCATTACTATGAAATGTAAGGCTGAGGGGTTTACTACTGATGAATGTACTACGATATTCCTTGAAGCGTTGAACATAGCTTCTAATGGAGAGCTACTGAGGTCTGTATAGCCTATGGGGGAGGGGGTGCCTTAAAAGGGACAGGAGACCCCCCCCTGTACGCCCCCTTATATACCCCCCGTACCGTGTCCATATACCCCACTTGATGTGACGGTCATAAAATTTTTTGGGAAATTTTTGGATTATTTATTAAGTAACCCTATAAAAAGAAATAGAATATATTAGTTAGCGTTTTTAAAAAAAATTTTTTGGGAAATTTTCTACTATATTTATTTCTAATTTTGAATTAGTCATATACTTTGTTTTTGTTTAATAATTTGTATTTCATATTTACAATTACTATCTGTATTAGAATTTAATATTTCACACATTTTAGATACATCATCAAAATTATTAAATTCTAATACAACGCCTAAACTATCATTCATTAATACTGAAATCTTTTTTTCAATTATTGTTTTCCTTATTTGATATACTTTTTTATTCATCTTTTTTTTGTTGTTTTTTATATAATAATATCTCTTCTGGTGTTATTACGTATTCCATTCTTAGTCTCTGTACTTCTAGTTTACCTTGTGAAAACTCAGTTAGTGTTATGTCATTTTTGTTTATATAATCATATACACTGTTAATGTCATGTGGGAATATTTCTGTAACAATTCCTTGTTCATCTTCCTCGGTAAGGTAATGTAATTGTTCTTCTTTTAGATATTGATAATTCCAATTGGTCATCTGCTTATAGTTGTTATTTTTTTTCTCGCTCATCTTTGTTTTTGTTTAGTCTACTTTTAATAATATCTTCTAACTTTTTAGTTATCTCATTTTCCTCATTATCCTCTACTTGTAGCCACCATTCATCAAAGCCATTTCTACTACCTAAATAATCTATTATTTCTAATACACATTTTTTAATTTCTCTTTTACTCATCTTCTTTTGGGTTAATAAATTCATCATACCCACACATTTCTCTATCTTCGATAATATCACCTATTTTATGTTTATTCCACCGAGATTTAGTTGTAGTGTTTTCTAATTTAATTTTACCCTCAAATATTCCTCTATCGTCATATACATGTTCAACATATAAACACTTTGTCCCTTCAATAAACCAAGTATCTTTTTTAGCGATATAATATTCCCCTTCTATAAAATCTTCTTTACTCATCTTTGTTTTAATTTTATACCAGCAAAGTATTCAAAATCTGATATATTAAATTCTTCTATTCTTCCAGGTGTGGACCTTAGATATTCAACAATAACTTTATCATTAGTTATATCTTTCACAATCATAGATATAGGACTTAGTGAACCTAAATCTAAATTGAATTCCCTTCCTATTATTTCTTCTTTACTCATCATCTTTGTTTTGGTTTATATAGTCATTGTAAATATCTTCCATTATCTCTCTTCTCCATTTCTTAAAGTCTTCTAATTTAGTTTTACCCTGTCTGTCTCTTT
>Ga0233415_10000083_pt1 | contig 42549 bp, 48 predicted proteins | sample Na_anoxic_12_MG_FD_188631 | JGI IMG/M metagenome (GOLD analysis project Ga0233415, IMG submission 188631) | Seawater microbial communities from Saanich Inlet, British Columbia, Canada - Na_anoxic_12_MG | ecosystem: Environmental > Aquatic > Marine > Inlet | place: Canada: British Columbia...
GCGCAGAGTTGATGGAGATTAGCGTGGTCGCCGTTCCCGCGAACCCAAGCGCCCTACAGGATGGTGTCAAGGCTCTTTCTTTGGAGGGCCTGATGGATGACGGTACGGCTGCGCGTTTCTTCGATACATACCCTGCGAGCGAAGACTTAGCTCTACGGAGAGTTCGCGCAGCCTGCCGTTCTTTCGTGGACTTCGGTGCAGGGGCGGCACGGGCGGTCGTTGATCTTGGCGAGGATCCGGGCAGTCCTGATATCGCTGGGGCAGCCGAAGCGGCAACCGAACCTGAACAAGCCAAGGAAGCCAAGGGGGGCGAGTCTCTGGACGCCGCCCAGGAAGTATGTGGGGAGATCGAACATGATAGCGAGGTCCGGCTGGTTGCAGCCATGGCTTCGCTTATCGAGCAACAGGCAGAGCAGACCATGGCAACCCGCCAACTGGTTGACGGCCTGACCGACTTGACAAGGACTCTTCAGCGAACAGCTTGCGGCGGCGCGAACGGCGGCTCAGTTTCTGAGCCCGATGCCGAAGTGCCCGAAGCCGCAGAGCGAAGCGCGGAGAAGATAGACGAGTTGGTGAACAGCGCCCTCCGTGGTTTCGCGGAACGCATCGGCGGGAATACCTATCCGAAAGACACAGACCCGAAAAGGGCGTAGATTCACATGGAACAGAACACACTAGAGGCCGCATTCGAGCGGCAGTTGGATACTCTCGGCAAGGCTCTGGAGAGCACCATTGACGATTGGCGTCAGGCTGAGGAAGGCAAGCGCGACGAGTTGCGCGAGCAGATCGGCAAGCTGGAAGCCTCCATCGAGGAGGTCAAGTCGAACCTGGCCGAAGAGAGCCGCGCTCACCTGCCCGGCGTCGAGGTGGCCGTAGACGGAGAGCGCGATGCGTTCTCTCTTGGCCGCGCTTGCCGCGCAATCGCCAGCAAGAACTTCTCCAACGCTCCTTACGAGCAGGAGGTTTTCTCGAACATGAGCGCCAAGGCCATGAGTGAGGGGACCGGAAGCGCGGGAGGTTTCGTGGTGCCTGAAGAGGCAATCCTGAATGTGATTGAGAAGCTCAAGGCGCGAGTCGTGGCTTTCGAGCTTGGTGCGATGGATATGGCTTGCACGGGCATCCCCTGCGTCATACCTCGAATCAGCACGGCGGCATCGGCAAGCTGGGTCAGCGAGAACGCGCCCATCACGGCGAGTGACCTGGCCTTTGAGCAAATCTCGCTCTCGCCCAAAACAGCGGCGGCTCGCGTGGTCTTGTCGAACCTATTGCTAGAGACGAGCAACCCGGCTGCCGACCGCATCATCGAAGAGGACATGAGTTCCCAGCTAGGTCTCGCCGTGGATGCGGCCAGCCTGAACGGTGGGGGCTCAGGAGAGCCGACTGGCGTGATCGCAACCGGGGGCGTTGGCTCCGTCTCGGGTGTCGCGGCTTCCTCAAAGATCGACGGGATCGACAAGCTGATCGACTTCGAGCAGGATCTCCAGAACGCCGATGCGTTCGCTGGCGCGCTTGGCTGGGCGGTCCACCCGAGTGTATTGGGCGCGATCCGCGAGATGACTACGAACTTCGCGGGCGCTTCGGTTGGCCTGTCGAATCAGGTCATCTCTGAGGGCTTCGCTCAGACGATCCTCGGGCATCCGTATGCCACCACGACTTCGCTCACGGCTATCTTCGCGGGCGGCGCTACCAGCGCCACCAACTCGATGATCTTCGGCAACTGGAACGACCTTCTGATTGCCCGTTGGGGCGGTCTTCGTCTCCTCGCGTCGAACACCTCCGACGATGCCTTCTCGAAAGACCAGACGCACATTCGCGGAACGATCCGCGTAGATGTCGGTCTGCGCCATGTCGAGTCCTTCACCTTCTCCGCTTAGGTTGGCGTCATGGGATACTTCGATATAGCCTCCGGCACCTCGACGGTCCTCGCCATCCCGGTGGCCGTGCATTCTGGCACGGCCACCGGGGTCGCTGTTGACACTCGCGGAGCCCAATCAATCTTCGTGATTGTTCATTGCGGCACGGTGACTTCTACTGCGACCATGGATCTCAAAGTGCAGTCTGATGACAACTCTGGCTTCACCTCTGCGACCGATGTCACAGGCGCAACCTTTACCCAACTCACGGCATCGAACCACGAGAAAGTTCTGGTGGGGCGCGTGAACATGACGGGATCTGAGCGGTACATCCGAGTGCTTGGCACCTACGGCGGCTCAGGGAATGTCCCTCTGAGCGTGACGGTCACGCTCGATATGGAGAACTCTGCGGATGCCACGACTGCCGACTTCAACCTCGCGCCGTAGGAGGTGATGCCGTGAGCAAGATGCGCGTGATGGATGGCTGCACCCTGCATTACCCGGACGGATCCGTTCGCGGCGGTGCTGGCTATGTTGTAGCTCTCGAGGCCAGGCATGAAAACCACGCACTCTTCGGGCAGATGGCTGTTCTTGAAGACTGCCCAGACTTCTTCTCTTCCGATGCCGTGGATATTCAACGGCTCCGGGCACCCTATGCGTCAGAGCCTTCTCCGGCGGCATCGAAGAAGAAGAAGAAGGCCAAGAAGAAACGAAAGAAGTCCTAGCGGGTTTTTCTCTCCCCGCGCCGACGAGTTGGGCTTGGCCTTCTTCTTGCCCGGCTCGTCGGCACCTCACAACTCACCCACGATCCAATGGAATACTACAGAGTGATCGACGGCCATACCGTCACGGACTCCGAGGGCAAGATACTTGGCTCTGGCGGCGATGTGCTTGCGCTTGCAACGGACTCGCCGGATAGAGATATCCGAACCGCCGCAGAGGGTCAGATCGCTGGCAACTGGTCTAGGGTCGCCAAACTGGCGGGCAAGCCTGATGGCTACGGAGAAAAGAAGCCTGCGGCAAAGAAGACTGCGGCAAAGAAGAAGGCGACCTATAAAACCAGGGACGCGGCTCCCGAGTAGATATGGACGCGACCACGAAAGCCAGGGTCAAGGATCTCCTTGAGATCACGAGTGTCACCCACGATACCGTGATTGATGCGCTCATCGCCGTGGTATCGCAGCGCATCGAGTCATTCATTGATCGACCCCTGGAGACGGCGGCTCGGACGGAGGAGTACGACATCCGCCCGCGCCAGATGGTCTTGTTCCTTCGCGCCTACCCGCTCACCGCCCAGGGCGATGTGGCGAGCGTGAAGATCGCAACCAACTGGGACTTCGCAGCGGCAACCGCTATAACCGCCACCGACTATCATGTGGACTACAGCACGGGCGCGCTTCACTTCAACTTCATCCCGATCACAAACTATCTCGGGAACAATTCGGCTACAGCGCCTAACGCCGTGCAAGTGACTTACACGGCGGGCTTTGCCGCCAACACGGCCAGCATGATAACCGACTACCCCGCCGTGGCCTCGGCCTGCGAGACGCAGGTGATTGCGATGTGGCGGCGGCGGGATGAGCCCATGGCGAAGACCACCAAGATCGGAGACTATGGCTCCACCATCGAGGGATCCGTGCGCTTTCTTCCTGATGTCATCGAGGCGCTGATTCCGTACAGGCGGCAGCGGTTCGGCCAATGAGCTTTCGCTTCACCAGCAACAGCGCGGAGTTTTCCCGCAAGCTCAATAGTCTCGACGGCGAGATATATCGAGCATCTCGGAAGGAGATCGTGGACCTACAGGAGACCTGGGTCGCCAACATGAAGACCGGGCACTTTTCCGGGTACTACCCTGGTGAGACGCTAGGCACCAAACTGCGCGCCCGCTCGGGACATCTGCGCTCCTCTGTGGGGGGCCGAGTAACTGGATCGAAGCTCTCCACCCTGAAAGCTGTTATGCGGGTCGGCGGCGGTCGGGCTGGATACGCCCGCATCCAAGAAAAGGGGGGAGTGGTTCGCCCGAAGAAGAAGAGGTACCTGACCGTCCCTCTTCCCGCCGCGCTTCGAGGCAAGACGGGCACGCTTCGGCCCAAGGCCAAGATACGCAAGGTGGGCGATAGATACGAGACAGGCTTCGGCCCGACCTTCATTATCACCGAGTCCTCTGGTCATCCGATCATCATGGTGAGGAAGGAGAATGGAACCATGGTTCCTCTTTATGTCCTCAAGAGGTCGGTCAAGATCAAGCCGAGGCTGGGCGCGGAGCGCGAGTTGCTCCAGCTTGGACGGAGTCGCCTGCCCCAAATATCTGACCGCATCCTGCGGGTGCTTATTGGCAAAGGGGGTGCGTGATGGGCTACGCCGCTGTGGGCACTTGGGATCTTGTCCCCTCGTCCTTCCCTGTCGAGGTCAAGGTGCGCCGTCGAGGTGCCCGGACGCCGTGGGAGGGCTCTCTGATCCATCGACGCCAGACCTTCTCAAGCGAGTCTGCTCAGGGCCAGGCGGGTGTTCGGCGGTTCACGCTGACCTTCGCGCTGGCGACGAAGTCCGACTACAACCGTGCCCTCACGCTATGGAAGCTCTCGACGGGCGGCTCGCAGGGATTGAGCTACTCGACCACGAGCGAGTCCTATTCTGGCACGGAGGTGTTGATCGTTCGCATGGTCGGGGCACCGTTCTCGATAACCCAGACGGCAGACAACCAGTACAGCTTCAAGATTGTGCTGGAGGAGATGCTCGATGCCCCCTAGCGGATCACCCGTCAAAGAGGCGATCCTCGATGATCTCCAGAACACGGCGCTCGCCCTGGTGGTCGCGGGCTCGGACTACTATACGACCATCGAGAAGATCCAGCGAGTCGATGCTGGGCCGATGGAACTCAAGGAGTTCCCGGCTGCTATCATCGTCCCGCTCTCGACGGACTACGAGCGCGAGGGATCTCGCGGCACGCGCACCATCGCGGCCTCGTACCGTATTCAGATCACGCTGTTCCTTCGGACGCGCACGGACGCCGCGAGCAAGATCGAGCGTTTCATCAGAGATGTTCACAAGGCGGTCCTGGTTGACCGCTATCGCAACGCCAATGCGATCAACACGCGAGTCACGGGCGACGAGGTGTTCTATCCGACCGAGGATGATGAACCCTATACGACCGCAAATGTAGTTCTGGAGGTTGACTATCGAACCGTCTGGGATGACCTCAACGCACCCACTTAGAATCTGACCCCAAGGAGTTACCCTCATGGCCTTCCGCACCTTTGACCGCAAACTGTACTTCGCCCTCGAAACAACCGAGGGAACCTTTGTCACGCCCAGTGCCTCGTCGGGATACCTGGAGACCATCGACCCATCGTGGACGGTGACGCCGAGGATGTTCGAGCGCAACCCCACGCGCTTATCTGTGACGCCTGCGCCGCAAGTGGTTGCAGGAACATCAAAGACCACGCCCGCAGCGACCGTCGAGTTCTCGTTCTCCGTTGAGCTAACGGGGAGCGGGACCACCGCCACCGTCCCGCGCTGGGGCGATCTTCTCAAGGCGTGCGGAATGCGCCAGGTGGAGTCGCTGAACTCTACGGTTATCGTCGGCAATCTATCCGAGGGCGCAGCCGCAACTGAGCCCGCCGTGCTTTACAACAACGAGAACTTCTCGTTTGTCGGGACCACGACATACTCTGCGGGCGACCGCTCTGGCAGAGTGGTTGGAGACACCTTCTACGACGATGGCATCCTGTACTATGTGACCGATGGCGCAAGTGGCTCTTTCTCTGCTTCAGACAAAGCAGTCGGGCAGGCATCGGCCGCCTACGGTGCGGCGTCCCCGGTTTCTACCGCCGCCGGGACAGCGTGGGTCATGGACGCCCATGACGGTCTCGGGGGCGGCAATAGCTCTTCCGTTTCGTTTGTAGTCTACCTCGACAACACCAACGCCGCACTAGCCGCCAAGGGCTGCCGGGGCACCGTTGACTTCGTTTTCGCGGCGGGCGACCGGGTGATGATGAACTTTACCTTCATGGGCACGCTGAAAAGCTACACGGAGGGTGGCGCGCCCACGCCCACAGCAGAAGGCCGACCGCTGCCGCCTGCATTCGTGAACGCCGACATGGTGATCCAAGACTCATCCTACGGCACCACGGATGCAGTCGCCGTTTCCAGCCCGATCTTCAACAGCATCACCATTAGTCTCGGGAACGACTTGGTGGTCCGCGAGAATCCCTCGGTATCGAGCGGCTACGGCCAGACCTATATCACCGGGCGCACTCCGACGATGACCTGGAACCCCGATGCCGTTCTCTCGACTGAGTACGACTTCTGGCAACGCTTTCTGGTGGGCGAGACAACCCGCTGCAAGCTGAATGTCGGAACGGCTGCCGGGAACAAGTTTCTGTTCAAGGTTCCGGCGCTCCAATTCACTGGGCTCGCTGATTCCAGCAGCGACGAGGTGGTGGTCTACGACACCACGAGTACGATGACCGGAGGCGACTACGGCTCATCTGTGCAGGAGATCACGGGGGCCGACTCCACGCAAACAAGCTCGCGTCTCGGCACGAATAACGAGTTCATGTTCATCCACCTGTAAACCATACCCTGACCTAAACGGCAACCCGGAGGCACCGATGCCGATTGCACTTGACCCGAAAGCAACCTTTCAATACATACTGGAAGATGACCGCACCCTGCCCGATGACGAGCGCACCACCTTCACCCTGCGCGGCCTTACTGTCGCTGAGGAGGCGAAGGTGGCCGACTCGATGATCGCCAGTATCCCAGGCCAGGAGGAACTCTCCTTCCGGTCGGGGACGCATCAACTCACCATCTTGCGCCACGGCCTGCGGGGTTGGGCTAACCTCTCCGATGCGAGCGGCAAGCAGATATCCTTTGAGGTCTCGCGTGGGTCGCCAAAACAGGTGACCGATTCTTGCCTCGACAGGCTCTTGCCCAGGCATCGCCAGGAACTCATGGGTGCGATCTTGGAGCGTGGGGCCATCTCGGAGTCGGAGGGGGAGTGATACGGGCGGCGGTAGCGCAGGGGTGGGGGGTCGCAACCGCGAAGGCGTGCGGCCAGGCATTCCCTGATTGCTCCCGATGCCGCCGTCCGGGTAGTGACGAATTGCGAAAGTCTTGGGGGTGCGATTCCGAAGCCCGCTCAATTGTTTGGGAGTCCTCTTGTCCTCGCTGCGCTGGGGCTGGCGGCGAGTGCGCTCGGTGCGAGGGCACGGGAACTGTGGGCTATCGTCGCTGTCCTTCCGCGATGGTCACGGGAGCGAGCGCGGGGTTCCGCGTTCACCTCGACTTGCTTCTGCGGGCCTACAGTCACTACGACCGCAGGAATGTTCTCCCGGTGAGAGGCGCGTGGCTCGACCAGTCGCGGTCATTTCTTGCGGGCGTCGATCTCATCGACGCAGAGCGCGGCTATTGGCAGGGGTTACTGAGCGACCACCAGGAGCGCGAGATGGAGCGGCAGAAGCGTTCGAGCCAGATGGCGCAGCAGCGAGGGAGGCGACGATAGATGGCAACATCAGAGCATCGGCTTGAGTACGAGATCCGGCTCAAGGATCTCGCCACAAGGGCTCTCAAGAAGTTCGGCGGGGTGGCGAAGAAGCAGGCCAATATAGCCAGGGAGGCATTCAAGCGCCTGGGCAAGATAGTAAAAGGCGTGGGCATCGCCTTGTCCGTTGCGTTTGCGGCTTCGGCGTTTGCCGGAATGCGTAGCGGCATTACCCGTGCGCGAGAGTTCTCGAAGGCGATGGGGGAGGTGAATACCATCCTTGGCGAAGGGGGAATGACGATAGGCGAGGCCACCGAAGAGGTCAAGGCTCTGGCGCTTGCGCTGGGCGTCCCCGCGCCCGAGGTCGCCGCTGGCCTGTACCAGACGCTCTCCGCAGGCGTGACGGACGCAGCAGATGCGATGGTGCTACTGGAGGGCGCGACCCGGTTGGGAATCGCGGGCATAGCCTCCACGAGCGAGGCGGTTGACCTCCTGACCACGAAGTTCAACGCCTACGGCGAGACGGTCACCGCTTCCGGCGTGAAGGCCACGAGCGACATGATTTTCAAGACCGTGCAGCTTGGGAAGACAACCATCCCAGAGCTATCGGCATCCATGGGGATGGTGCTTCCGGTTGCCTCGCAACTCGGCGTCAGTTTTGGGGAGGTCGCTGCGGCTGTGGCGGCGCTTACGCTGAAGGGGCTTTCCACATCGGAAGCCACCACGCAACTGAACGCCGTGTTCACCGCTTTCTTGCAGAAGGGCGAGCTTGCCAAGAAGACATTTGGCGAGACTACGAATCTGATGGGCGCGCAGGCGTTGAAGACCAAGGGGCTCCAGGTCGCTATCACCGACCTGATGAACGCCACGGGCGGCAGCGAGGATGCTCTGCTCAAGCTCACCGGACGCGCAGAGGGTGCCAAAGCGATCATGTCGCTGACGGCAGATGGGGGTCGGGTTCTATCGGTTCAGTTGGATGAGATCGGGAGGGCTGCCGGGTCTGCTGACGCGGCCTTTGCCGCTATGAGCGAGACTCTGGACCGCAAGCTCTCCCTGGCCCAAGAGGCGGTGGTGCAGGGCTTCAGTGATATAGCCAAGGCCATGGCAGACACAGCCCTCGGAGGCACCAGCTTTGATGATGCGACAGAGTCCGCTGAGAGGTTGAAGGATGCAATCTCGGGGCTATTGCCGATATTCAACGGCATAGCAGCGGGGATAGGCGTGATAGTATCGGGTCTTCTTGCTCTTCTTGCAGTACAGTCCGCTGCATGGCTGGGTTTCAAGAGGCTCGGCAATGTTATGGGCGTGTTGAGCGATGAGGAACTGAAGGAGGCAGAAGATAGTACGCTCGGCCTGGCAGACGCTCTAGTGAAAGCCACCGAGTTGACGGAAAACTTTGGGCGAGCGACTCTGGGCCTTGGGCCAGCCGCCCGTAGTTCTGCCAAGTCCTTGCGCGACTTGTTGGACGCGGATCCCAAGAAGGAGTTCACGGCGAATATTCAGGAGGCGGGTCGCCTCGTCAAAGGGATTATCTCGGATGTCGAGCAAGGGCTGCGGACAGAGGAGAGCGCGCTGCTGCAAATCAAGTCGGCTTTGGAGGGCTACGGGGATTTGCAGCGCGAGACTGGTAGTGAACTATCCGCGCAGCAGGAGACATGGAAGAGGATGATCGACTCGGGGACCGTCTTCCTCGGCAAGATCAAAGAGTCCAAAGACGAGATGGGTGCGCTCGGAGAGGCTGCGAGGAGAGCGGCGAACGATGTGAGTGCCGCGCTCGGTGCCCCCCCAGCGGACCTACCGCTCATGTCGGGAGGTAGTGCTGTCAGCGATGCGCGCATCCAAGCCGATGAGGAGTTCTTGGCGCGTGCGTTGGAGAACGAGGCCATCCTCGACATGGCGCGAGCGGACGGTTTCGAGAAGGACAAGGCGCGCATCGTGGCCCGCAGCGCCTTCGACAAGGAGCGGTTCCGTATGGCTAAGGAGCAGGCGGCGCTCTTGCTTCGGTCCCGGCTTGAGGATGCAGATATGGAGAAGGGGTTGATTGACGAGCGGGTCACGGCTTTTTCTGCTGCATCCGGTCGCCAGGTCGCACGCTTCAACGAGTCGAGGGATAAGATGGAGGCTCGTGAGTTGGCTGCGTTGCAGAAGACCACGGAGGTTACCGAACGCGAGACCAGGAAGGCCGAGGCCGTTAGGTTGCGGGCCATCAATGAAAACGCGGCGCTAATCGCGGCAGCTATCCAAGGCCCCATCGTTCTCGGGATGCACCTCGCCGCCTCAGCCGCTGCCGAGATTGCGGAGACGATGGCAGCGAACATCAAGGGCAAGGTGGGTCCGGCCTTGGCCGAGGGGCTTGGCGGCGCGCTAGAAGCGATCAGCGGCGAGTTCACGATCACTCCGCAGATGGAGTTAGAGGCCCTGACATCAGACATCGAGGCGGCGCGTGAGCAGCTTGAGGCGGCGCTTTCGGGCGGTCTGATCACAAGGGCTCAGGGTGCAGACATGGAGGCTATGATCGAGAATGTGGAGAAGTACGGCCTGGCTGCGAAGGGGGCTGCGGAGGGGACTGATCAATGGAATAAGGAGCAGGACAAGTTGAAGGCGTCTCTGCTGGGGGTGAAAGGCGGCATCAAGAACTTCACGGATAAGATCCCTGAGCTTGGCGAGGCGATTGCCGATGTGACGGAGGGCGCGCTGCGTTCATTTGCGAGCGGGTTGACTTCTGCGATGATGGCCTTTGCTGACGGCACGAAGACGGCGAAGGAAGCGTTCAAGGACTTCGCCAGGGAGTTCATCGCCCAGGTTGCCGCGATGATTGTGCAAATGCTCATTCTTCAAGCGATCAAGGTAGCGTTCGGCATCAAAACCGAAGGCATGGCAGACGGCGGCGTTGTGCCGGGCGGCGTTGGCGATGCCACGCCACTCGCAACAGGCGGGATAGTCAGCGGCGGGCTTGGCCGCGCTCTTCCAGTCAGGGGGTACGCCATGGGCGGTCCGATTGTTTCTAGCCCTCATGTCGCGCTCATTGGCGAGGGTAGCATGAACGAGGCGGTGGTCCCTCTTCCCGATGGTCGCAGCATCCCCGTGGATATGCGCGGCGGCAGCGGCACCAACATCTCGTTCTCGATCAATGCCGTGGACGCTCGCGGTATTGACGAGTTGCTGGTCGAGCGCCAGGATACGATTCGCAACTTGATCCGGCAGGCCATGGTCGAGGACAGGGTATTCAGGCGAACCTTCCAGGGGGCCTGACTTGGCCCAGCTTCTCCCGGCAGACGAGGACTTCGTAGCGCCCGCGTGGTTGACCTCCGGCGGCAACGCGCTCCCCTGGCACTTCTGGTATGTCGGTTTCCTGCCGGGTTCCGGTTTGGGCACTGTGTCGGAGACGCCGAACTACCCCGCCTACCCTGGTGGGCCGCTTGCGAACATAGGTCGCCAATCCCTCTTCATTCAGCAGGCGAACCCTGTCATGCCTGTCCTGATGACGGACACGAGTGGCATCGGTCAAGAGAATCAGCGATCAGTTCTCTGCCGTGAGCAGGACTCGGTGAGCATCGACGGCCTCGACTACAAGGTCGAGTTCGGGTTGGCGACAGTCGGCGGGTCTACCATGGGCGCGGCCTACGGAGGCAGCGGCACGGCATCGCCAACAGCGGGAGGACGCTACCCGTTCCCCGGCGGCGATGCCGCCGACACAGACAACGACCATCAGGACTTCTTCGGGGGTCAGGATGGCGGCAACTGGACAGCAAGCTCGGCGGGTTCGATGGGCTCGCTGCCTGCCGTCCCCGCGAACCGATGGGCGCTCTGGCTTGGTAACTCGCTCTATTTCAGAGCCGGAGGCAGTAGTGGAACTGGCCCAAAGATCGCATTCCATTCCTCTGAGGGGCACCCATCGAGGCAATGGTGGGTTCATCAAGTGGACAACTACACCTTCAGCGCCTACCCAGTCATCAACGCAGCCGCGAACCGGGTGGACCTCTACCTGGAGCTTTGGTTCGTGCGTTACTTCTCTGTCGGGCCGGGTGGGATAGCCTACAGACTGATACGCCAGGTAGTTGATGGCGGGGCGAGCCGTATCGACTTCTCGTTGCCGTACTTCCTGCGAGTGACTCACGAGAACAACGGGTCCGGGAATGTTGATCTCAACGCATACATCGGCCAGTACAGGCTAGACGGCGCATCATCCAATCTCGCAGAGGCGCAATGCTTCAAGGATGGCGTGTTCGGGAACAATACCTACACGGTCGGTAGCTCCGTCTCGACGGTCAACCATGCCTCCTCTACAGGGAATGTTGAGGACCAATCTTCAAACCGAATCTCAACCGTTGCCGACACGACTTTCGGATGGGGTATGGGCCGCGACCGCACCATCAATGTCCGTCCCAGGCTTTCTCCCGATGGGAGCAACACGGACGCGGCGTTCATGTCAGGCATCGAGGGCGTCCATTCCGTCGAGGTCAAGAACCTGGGCAGCGGCGTGACGCTTTACCGTGACGAGTTCGACCGCTCTGTCATCGGTGGAGCGGCCATCGGCAATGTCAATCCACCGGACATCCAGAACCCCATCCAGGGCCTGCATGGTCACTTCGGGAACCAGGCCAACGGGCTCTTCACCTTCGACGCCTACGCCCAGGAGTATGGCACCGGGTTCAACGAAGTCAGGCGTCTGATGCTCTGGACAGATAGCCAGACCGACACGACAGGCGGGAACAGCTTTGTCACCCTGGACTATGATGCGGATGACGATACTAGCCTGTTTGATAAATTGTACGGGCGCGCTCGCTCATTCATCCATACCAGGCCGTCCACCCAGTTCTACAACCACCACCGCAGCATCGAGTTTCGCCCAGGAGAGGAGAATCCCTCCACGACAGGGCCCGCGTTGTTTCAAATAGCCTACGAGATCAGTATTATGTTGCGCGGATCGTTCGACGGTCACCGAACGAGCGGCACTATCGGGCGACTTCTCTGGTACACCGATGCCGACAACACGGTCATCCATGTGGAGATGACCGTGGCAACCCGCAATATGATCTACTCTGACGATGTCCTTACATCGGGCGCGACTACCAAGATCGCACAGCGTAACTGGAGCCAACCGGAACTGGCGACCTTCCTCAGTTCCTTTCCGCTCTATGATGGCAACTTCCATACCCTTGACTTCCGCGCCGAGACCTACGCCGCAGCGACCTCCCCGGAGGCATCTGCCGAGTATCACATCGCGCTCGACGGGGTGCCCATCGAACTAAACGGCACAGGCTCGCCGTACCAGAGCAGCACCGTTTCGCCCTACCCAATCGTCGAGTCTGGCCCTGCGTACTGGTCTGGCCGACAAGAGGGCTTCTCGTTCTACTCCTCTGCTTCGGAATTGCAGGCCTCGGGGTTCCGAAACTACAATCTGTTCCGGGCTCGAAACTGGACCGAAGGGGCGATGACTGACGATCCTGACGGCGGCTACAATCCCAACAGCCAGGCGTCTATCGTCGTTGGCGGCGAGGGCGCGGCGGTGGGTTCGCTGAACGCCTCCTCGGGCGCGCTTGCGATCTCGGGCGGCGGCGTCCACGATGTCGAGGTCGATGTCACGATTGAGAGTTCCTGGCCCATTCGCCGCATCGGGTTCGAGTCGGGCCACGCACACACATCACCAGCCTCCTCGAAGGCTCGCCGCCGCTGGCGCGTATCTGTGCGGGCTGCGAGCTTGACCGTCTACCAGTCGCTACAGTCTTTCTATAGCGACCATGATGGCATCGAGATCCCGTTCAGCTTTATCGTTCCCGTCCTCGATGATGGAACCGAAGATGGGCACACAGCCGAGACCCTGGAGACCCTTACCGCGTGGTTCGCCAGCGACGAGCTCCGCGTCTCTGAGATCGGGCCTCAAGTCTACGACATCTCGTTCAGCATCGAAGAGAGGCTGGTGCCGTGACTCACCCTATCCTGCTGGCCGAGAAGAACCTGCTGGCAACGGGCGGGCAATGGGTCTGGCTCTACGAGGTCGAGGTTCCCACGGACCCGCCCACGCGCTTCCGTTTCGTGCGTACTCCTGAACAGATCACCTTCCGGGGAAATATCTACTACCCCTTCCCCATCACCCACTCGCCCATGAAGTCAACGGAGTCGGGCGACCTTCCCTCGGTCAACCTGACGGCCTCGAATGTTTCCCGCGAAGTCATCGCCACGCTGGAAGCGCACCGTGGATTGATCGGCCAGCCCGCCAGGATCATCTTGACGAACATGGTAGCCATTGTGACGAACCAGGCGGTCGTGGAACAAGACTTCCGCATCCTCACCATGACCGCAACGGAAGAGGCGTGCGTTGCGCAACTTGGCGACATCTCGCTCTACGAGAACTTCTTTCCGGGCCAGCGAATGATGAAGTACTTCTGTCGCCATCAGTACCGATCTGCCGCCTGCGGTTACGCCGTGCCGAGTTCGGCTGGTGCGTTCCTCTCTGGCTGCGACAAGAGCCTCGACGGCCAGAACGGCTGCGAGGCGCACGGCGCATCGGAGACCGCCGCAGGCGTGGCGGTTGTTCACCCGGATCGCTTCGGTGGCTTCACGGGGATCCCCACGCCGACAACGGAGGGCTCGATCTGATGCCCCTCGCATGGCACGATCTCCTGGGGAGGCCGTGGAAGCTCCACGGCGATGATCTCGCTGGCATGGATTGCTCCACGGTCGCTGAGGAGGTACTGCGCCGACTCGGCTTCTCGCCGCCCACGAGCAATCCGTTCCGGCTGCCATTCAGCGAAGGCGAGGAGGGTGAGATGGGCGCGTACTTTGGCTATCTTGAGGAGGGCTACATCCGGCTGGGCGAGTCGCTCTCGGACGCCACAGAGGCTGGCGATCTGGTACTGGCCAGGGACGAGCATGGCATGGCGCGCCGCCTCTACATTCTCGTCGAGCCCTCCCGAGGCACCTTCCTCACATCGGCTCACAACTACGGGGTCGTGGCTGTTCGCCGCTTCGTCATCAAGGATGTCGCGGGTGTCTATCGAATACGGGGGCAGGAATGATCTCGATTACCGTCTACGAGGATATCTTCAATCCGACCAGGCGCACGCAGCGCCAGGTCGCGCACAGGGAAGGCGCGTTGGTTTCCGAATACGCACCGCCCGGCGGCGCTCTGGTTGCGTGGATCAACGGAGCCCTCGTGGTGAACGAGGACAGACCCTTGCGAGATGGCGACTTCGTGCACTATGCCGTGACGCCAGAAGGCCCTGTGGGGGCCGTACAAGGTCTGATTCAGTTGCTCCCCTTCCTCCTGCCTGCGCTTGCCGTGTCTATCATCGCGGGCGGGATCATGAAAGCCCTCATGCCGAGGGAAGACCCGGTTGAGGATAGGCTCGGTGGATCGCACTATTCTTACTACGGCTTTCGGAATGCGTATCGCCCGGAGGGTGATGCGATCCCCGTGGTGTATGGGACGATGCGCGTATCTCCACCCTGCATAAACCAATCGGTCACCGGGCAACACCTGTTCAACAGCACCGTTGGCCTCGCGGTCCCCATCATAAGCAGGACCGAGAGACTCAACTCGATGTACGCTGTGAGCCACGGGCCAATCGCGGGCTTTGGGACATACGAGGGAGATGTCTATGACGGCGACTCCTTCGATGTCGTGGTGCCGCTAACTGCTGGTGGCGATGTCCGAGGCAACATCGGCTTCCAGGTCAATGGAATCGACGGGCGGCATATCTCGACGAGAATCGAGTGGCGAACGGGCTTGCTTACCCAGCAGCCCATTGTGGGCCTCCTCGGGTCAGCGGGGCTCCCCGTGACTGATCCGGGGACGGCGTACTCCCTGGCCTTCGAGATCCTGGTGGGGACGGCGGATATCAGCGAGGCGGATAAGTCCAGCGGCGTGTACCTATACGGCGACCGGATCTTCGAGAGCCAGGGGGCGCAGTTCGTCTCGCTGCTTCTCACGGCAGAGGCCGATATCTGCGATGTGCAGATCCTTTTCGCAAAGGGGCTGTTCCAGGGCGCTAGTGACGGGAACCCGGACCCCGCCACGGCGACAATCAGGATCCAATACTGGAAGACTGACGCCACGGGCGTGACCACGGGCGATGTTTACCTCTTGCCCGCCTACGAGATCACCAACGCGTCCGCCTCGCCCTTCTCGGTGGACCTACTCTTCAGTCTGTACGACCCCACAACGGTCACGCCCGCAGCGAACCAAGGTTGGTGCCTGCTTGACGCGCAGGGAGATGACACTCTGTTCAATACGACTGCCTCGGGCATGGCCTTGCTGCGACCGGGCAGCAGCGGCGCGGACGATAATCTACAGTTCACCTTCGCGTGCTTCGCTTCGATGAACAGCATCACGGAGTCGCACAATCTCTGGCTATGGTCTTCGTCAAATGCCTCATTCTCGTCCACGGGCGCGCCCAAGATTAGCACGATGGATATTGGCAACACGGGCTTCTATCACTTGGACGGGCCGCAGGACTCTCATGGCTGGGCTGACGGTGACGAGTTCTTCGGCATTTGTCTGCGCGTTGTGAAGAACTCAGCCGTACCAGTAGGGGCTCAGGGCGATATCTTCCTTTGCGTATACGCCTACGAGAATCGCTCCGCGTCCCGCAACGCCGGGTCGTGGTGGCGGTCCTCGCAGCCAGTAGGAACGACGAGCGTCAGTGGGGGCGGCTGGCCCGGAGCGTACCCAGCGAACCCACCAAAGGAGCATATCTGCCTGACCTATGACGGGACCAACTGGACACCGACTGGCGGCTCCGGCCAGTTCCGGCTCTACCTCAACGGCAACGAGGTGAGTATGCAGCTTGGGGAGCCCGGCAGTGTTTTCGCTGGCTCCAGCGCCCTGTTTTCCTATGACGGCCAGGCTCCTGGGTTCCTTTGGGACTCTGGTACGCCCCAAGGAGGCAATGTGCCAAACGGGTATGACCATGTCCCGCCGCTGTTCCGCGCCCCTGCGTCCGGTGGCGGCATACATATCGGGTCGCTCATGTCGCGCAATGGCTCAGGGCTCGGGGATGAGTCACGCGGCCAGGTCTCGCAAGTGCTGATGTATGACGGCCTCGTCGGCGGGTCTGACGCCGCCGTTTCGGCGTGGGCGACCCAGGCCGCGACCTTCGCGGATCTAGCGGGGCACCTGACCTACGACATCCGAACCATGGCCGACGATCCCGCTTACTCGCCGCACCTGCGGGTATGTTGCCCGATGGACTCAGCCGATGTAGTGGCGACGAATTTCTACAAGAACTTCGCCTACCCCGCTGCCGTGACAGCAGCGGCAGGCGCTCTACAGATCGAAGACATCGTGACGAGCGTCAAGGCTGGCGATGGCACCGGACCTGTCTGGTTTTCCGAATCAGGCACGCCGTCCAAGGGATACTATCGCATCGAAGTTTTCAAGGAGTCGCCAACCACGAACGATAACAATGCCCGAGATATTGCGACCATAGACTCGATCACCACTTGGAGGACCCAGGCGTTCAACTACCCCGGCGTGGCATACCTGGCGACATCTATCAGCGCCACCGATCAGGTCAACTCGAACACGCCGAACATCACGGTCATCTGCAAGGGCAAGAAGGTGAAGATATGGGACGGAGGCAGCGAGACCTCGCCCATCTTCAGCGAAGAGTGGAGCAACAACCCGGCGTGGGTCTCGCTCGACATGATTACAAACTCGCTGTACGGCATGGGCTCGATCTTCCTTGTCGATGACAGCTACGGAAGCATCGACCTCCCAGCCTTTGCCGAGTGGGCCGCGTTCTGCGATGAGGGGGTTCCCGATGCCTTCGGCGTCTTGGACTTCTTCGGCCTGCAAACGGGATTTGAAACGGCATCGGGTGAGACGGTACACACGGTGACTCTCTTGTTCGGCTTGCTCGACACATCCGGGGCGGTGCAGCAGACCATCCCGAAGTCATGGAGGCCGGACAGGTTCCAGTCTATCACGGCGGTGATTCCCAACACGATTCACGGCAACTGGAAGACCTCCGAGGATTATGTCGCCGGAACAAACATGGCCTCGAACCGATTGGAGGTTCTCAGCATCGACTACCTCGATGACCCGGCTGGCTTTCACGGCTGGTCCTCCTACCTGTCCGTGACTCTCGCTTGGAATCGGCTGGACTCCTCGGGCCAGCCGATATGGCCTGCCGGGACTACCTCGGGCGATGCCTTCTACGCCGACTTGTACGATGGTGAGACCACGCTGGGCTCGGCTGGGCAGTACGAGAAGCGATGTACCTTCGACGGCGTGTTCGACGGCAAGAACCGCGCCGCCTGGGACGCCCTTATTGATGTCTTCCAGTCTGGCAGAGCGATGCCCGTCAAAGCGGGCCGGAAGATCCTGCCTGTATGGGATCGCCCGAGAGACCCTGTGGGCCTGTTCACCATGGCGAACATCGTGGAGGGCTCGCTGTCGCTGGACTACCTCTCGCCAGAGATGAACCCGAACTCTATCGAGACCGAGATACTCGACGCCGAACACGGTTTTGAGCGGCGAACCATCGTGGTGGATCACGACTCGGTGCAGAATCCCGAGAACCCTACGGGCTTTGGGCAGACGCGAAAGGAGCGGTCTAGGCGCATCGGAACGACCCGGCGCTCCCAGGCCATTCGAGATAGCTACTACCGCCTGAACCGCTACCATCTCCAGCGGCGTAGGGCGTCTTTCAGCGTGGGTCCTGACGCTCTCCACCTCCTGCCGGGTGACCGCGTGCTGCTCTCGCACGATGTGCCGCAATATGGCTACAGCGGACGCCTGACCTCGAACGCCGCTATCGCCAATAGCCACCCCGGCTCAGGCGGTCTCGCTGCATCGTGGGCGCAGAACGGCGGTAGCTGCATGGCCTCCTCCCGGTCCCTGATCATTGAGGACTCAGCCACAGCCCCCATCGTCGCCGTGGGTCGCACAGCTTCACCATCGGCGCTTGGATACGCGCTCCCCACCGAGAGCGATGGCCGCAGATGGCAAGCCGCAGGCAAGGCGGCGGCGAGCGGATACAACTCGACGCCGACCTGGGCATCCCAGCATATCTCGTCTGCTGACGGGCTCTACCCGTTTCCCGGCAATAAGGGCACGCCGCTCGGCGCGCTCGACAAGATCGCCCACCAGGCGCAGAAGAAGGAGTTTTCCTGCTACATCAAGGAGCCCGCAACGGGTGCCAGCGAGTCATTCCGAATCAACCTGTACCGTTATGTGGACGATGACGGCTATGTCAAGAACACGCGAGCGGTTCGCTTCGACTGGAACGCTTCCGGCAACCTGACATTCGGGGCCTACGAAAGCGACTCCGGCTCGTCGCCCTACGGCCTGAGCTATATCATCTCGTCGGCGGGCGTTGGCTGGTGGCGTGCCACGGTCCTGTATGACAATGACGCGGCGACTGGTGCCGGGGCTGCGGGCGTGGGGAGCTACATTCAGGCGAGGCTCTACTACGCCTACGCTCCGACCAACGCCACTTGGTTCGCATCGCCAACGGGTCGCGGCTCCAATCTCCTACAGTTTGGCGACCCGACCAACCTGGGCGGTCTCAAGACGGGAACCACGGGCACCGCCTGGACGAAGATCAGCGAGGCGGTTGGCTCTAATGACATCAGCCACCCGAGTGCATCGGCACCACCATTCTATCCTGGTGACACAGGCGTCCTTCTGGGGCAGCGTGGCTTCGTTGTTCGCATCAAGAACTCCGAGGTCGCGGGAGGATCCAACCCAGCGATACAGCAAGAGGTCACTCTGGCGACCGACTGGCCTGGGTCGGGCGGCGCAGGCGACATGGCGGGCGAGAAGATATGCTGCACCTTCTTCGTTCGCATCGCATCGGACAATGCGGCGAGCGATGCGGCTGTACTGCTTCGCATGGCGACCACCTCCTCGACCTCCAGCGGTGCGTACCCTGGCTGGTACGATGGGAACTGGGCTGGGTGGACGATCACGCCGACAGGCGCGGGGAGCATCGTCTACGCCGAGAACGAATCCGGTGCGGTCCAAACAGAGGTGCTGTCTCAGATAGCCGTGGTGCGGCAAAACAGCACAACGAATGACGCCGACTGGTACCAATGCGACTGTGTGTTCTCATCCGACACGGACTTCGCCACGCTCTTCTTCCAGGTCGGCGTGACGGGGAACACGGGCGGCGCTGCGTCGATAGACCTCTGGGGCTTCCGGGTCCACGGCGAGGGCGGGACTGGATCGACGGGCGAGTACATCAACCAGAACACGCACCGGGGGACAATTATGTGGGGCGCGATGTACGATTCGGAAGGTGACGGGACGGAGTCAGCCTACGCGGGCGGTGCAACCCTATACCTTGACCGCGATGTCACGCTCTCTTCGGGCAACTCCTACGAGGTCTACCTGCGCTCATCGTTCTCGGTGGACCCGCTCACGGGCAGCGATGTTCACGAGCGGGTCTTCGTGGACCCGTCCGAGGTGCCCGTATCTGGCAGCATCGTCAAGGCTGCTCGTGATGCGCTATCGGTTTCGGTCCCCGAGGGCATGACCCCGGCGGCGGGCGATGTGTACTCGTTCGGCGTCCTGAACCAAAGCGTGGAGGATCTCGTGGTGACAGATATCGCGGTGAACTCGGAGACGCTGATCCGTGAGATATCCGCCATCGAGTATGTGGAGGCCATCTACATCGACACGGATTTCGGGACCATGGGAGACCTGACGGTATCCGATCTTCTCCCGCCAACTGCGGGCGGCAGCGCGGCGCTCTACGGATTCGGCGGCGATGGCCCAGCGGGGTCGGCCTTCGGCATGGTGTTGACCTCGATGCCTTACAGAGACGCTGGAGGCCAAGGCAGGGCGGCAATCCAGATATCGGTCACGCCGCCGAGGGGGACCATGCCGTACCGAGAGCTTCGGCTCTGGATCAGCCACCTCGCCTCGGATGGCTCCGAGGGCCAAGCCAGGCTCATCGCCACGCTGCCCTTCGCGGTGCAGGTCTACCGATATGATGACCCCGCCCTGAAGACCTCGACCGTGTACCGCATACGCGCACAGCGCGTTGGCTGGCGGGGCACCAGCGCCAGCCTCGCAACCTGCCCCTCGCGCGATATCACACCGACGATCTCGCCGCCCATCCCCACCGCGCCCTCGCTTGAGGTGGGCGTGGACGGCTTCGCCCAGACCTATCGAGTCACGGCAAACCAAGACTCGCGGGTATCGAGCGTGGAAGCTCGAATCGGTGGGTGGGTGATCTCGACGCCAGCGTTCCTCGTGGATCCAGACGCCGGGCACTTCGCGTCTGCCAATATCAGTCTAGGCGCGACCAACGCCAAGGGCCAGACGAACTTCCCCGTAGTTGCGCGAGCGAGGCTTGCCAGCGGAAAGTACGGCCAGGGGGTGCGGGTGACATCCACGGCGAGCTTCGTCGATCCGCGCTCTACATCGGAGAAGGTTGGCGAGGACGCCTGGGCGTCATACATGACCGTGCCTCCCGACCTGGAAGTCACGGCTGGGGGGGAATTGCAGTGGGATACCACCGTCCCCTCGACCGCTCTCGGCCCGCAGTATGTCAAGATGAACGAGTTCGACCTCGGCGCGGCGACGAGAGCGATCCCCGTGGCGCTCATCGAGGGGTATCAGTTGCGACCTGAGACCCTGGCCGACCTGGCGTTCACGCTGGACTCTGATGACGGTCGCCGCTGGTCTATCGAGGGGCCAATGGATGACGCAGGGACCACGGCGATCAACGCCTCGGTCGGCATCGAGTGGCGTTGGACGAGCGCGGCGACCCTGACCACGGAGGAGTACGAGCCCTTTGAGGGCCGCGAGGTCTACTTCCGCAAGTGCCAGTTCCGGCTCGTTTGGCGGCGACCTGCGGCAACCTTCCAGGTCAAACTCACGCGCTTTACCGCCAAGATATATATGCCGCCTCTCTATGACCCCAGCGATGTGGATGGAGGAACCTTCTAGTGGTTGACATCAACCTCAAGCGGGGAACGGACCTCGCCCGAACGGACGGAACGCTCGGCGTGGCAGCGAGTGGCGAGCCCATCTACGCCACGGATACCCAGGCGCTCTTCGTTGGCGATGGCTCAACCGATGGGGCGGTACCCGCAACCGTGCCCGCGAGCCTGGTGGTGGGGTACAACTCCGTGAGCCAAAACATCAACGCCCTCGCCACGGATAACCTCGTCGAGTGGAACCTGAAGTCCCCCTCGTGGGGGGTGGATATCACGCACTCGAACATCGTAAACAAGCACCTCTTCACGATCAACACGGCGGGCGTCTACGAATTGTCGGCCAGCCTCGCGCTCAACGCGCTGGCCTCTACCGCCGTGAGGTACAATGGCATTCTGCGATTCCGGCTCAATAATACGCTAGACATCGGAGCCGAGGGCAAGGGTGGCTACATCCGTGAGGCATCGGGCCAGGATGAGACCTCTCTGCATATCACGACCTTCGCCTTCGCCTTCTCTGCCGCCGACTACTTCTGGCTGAGGGTGGATCGGGAGTCAACCGTGACCACCGCCGTGGATACCACGGCTCGGGCGAGTACGGTCTACATCAAGCGCCTCAAGTAACCCAGGAACCATCCCCATGCCCTACGACGAACTGCTCTCCACCGATGACCTCTCTGCCACCGTGCCGCAGAAGATCAACCAAAACTTTCTGCGGCGCGCAGAACTGAACGGTGCCACGATGACCGCCAGCTTCACGGCATGGGCCGACGATACGACCGGGGTGCCGAAGGACATCTATTATTGCGACACCTCGGGCGGGAGCATCACGGTGGCTCTGCCGGACGCAACGGCAACGGACGCGGCGAGGGGCCGAGTCGTGACTTTCATCAAGACCAACGCCGCGAATAGTCTCATCCTCGACCCGAATGCCGCTCAAACAATCAACGGCGCGGCAACCCTGACCATCACAGCCATCTACGACTTTCGAGGCATCGTTTCGGACGGCACCGAATGGTTCGTGGCAGCGAGCAACTAGACCCATGGAGCAACGCATCAACCTCCAGCGAGTCGAGTCCCAGATGGATGCCATGCAGGCATCCATCGACGGGATGGAAGATAGGCTCGTCAAGCTGGACGAGTCCATTCGCGGCAACGGAACGCCTGGGCTCGTGGCCCAGGGGCTCTTGATGGATCGCCGGGTGGCAACCTGCGAAGACTTCGTGATCGAGTTCAAGTCGATGCGGAAGTGGGTGATCCTCGCAATACTTTCTCTCTTCGGCTCTGCCGCCTGGCGGGTCGTGGAGTGGTTATTCCAGAGCCAGGCGTTCTAGCAACTACACAGGAGGACGCTCATGTCCGATTCCAAACCGATGATTTCCACAGGGTCGATGCTGAACTCCAGCGAGGGCCTCCTCTCCGCGAGTGCGATGGCTGCACTTGCGCAGCAGATGACCAGCAGCGAGGGCTGGGTGGCTGCCGCCGCTTGCTTGGGGCTCGCGCTCGTCGCAGCCACCTATTGCGTCATGCGCTCCAAGGTCAAGCTGGAGGAGGAGGCGTGAGACTGCTCGACCGCTTCGCCGTGGGCTGCGCCGCCGCTGTTCTGGTCCTGGGCACCTCGGGCTGCGCGGCCCTGGGCAAAGCCGTGAGCTTCACGGACCCGGAGACGGGTGATGTCGTTGAGACCACGGTGGGCGAGCTCGCCGCCGATACGGTCGAGGGCCTGGGCGCGACTCTATCCGATGTAGTCGGTGGCGCTGCGACTGTGGCAACGGGCAACCCGATCATCGGCGCAGGTGCAGGAGCCGCGCTGCTAACGCTGGTTCTTGCGGGCGCGGCGAAGCTGCGGCGCAAAGGCTGAGAGGGTTGAGATCGGCGGGTCGGTCTCATGGGAAGTGCCCGTGGTGCCTCCAGCGGTCATGGGTCGTGGTATCCGGCCCGCCGTTCTCTTCACCTTGAGAAGGGGGCTCTGGCAGCAATGCCAGAGCCCCTCCAAGCCTTCCGGGTGGAGACCCGCGCCGAAATGCGCGGACCCAGTCGGCCCTAGCCAGCGCGCCGAACACCAATACGGCGGGATCGCTGGCAATTCACAGGCTATCCTGTGCCTTGCGCCCGGTCCAGAGGCAATAGCCCGCTGCGCGCAAACCGGATCGGCGGCTCGGTGCCCTCTGCCCGCTGCGCGACTTCGGCCAGGGCTGAGTTGATCTTGGTCATTGCGCCGATCATCGCGTGCATCGCCCGAGGTTCGAGGGGCAGGGGTGCGTAGGGCCTGATCGGATCCCTCTCGGCCTTGATCGCTGCCCAGCCGCGCTCGGCCAAGTGGCGCAGCGCGCTGACCTCATCGTGCGTCAGTCGATCTGCGCCAGTCATTCGTGCGTATGTGGGCAGACTCATCGCCATACCTCCACGGCGCGGCGCGGCGCCAGGTGCCCGCGCACTTTGCGCCAGTAGCCCGCAGTCGCCTTCTTGCGGTGGCCTCGCGGACCACCGTTGTGGACGCGGGCGACCCGCTCAACATCGACCAGCGTGCCCGCACCGCGCTCCAGGCGCAGCAGCGCCGCCCGCGAATAGCGGTGCATATAGGCTCTCACGACCCGCTCGCTGTACGACTTCGAGCCCAGACAGGAGCGATAGCTGGTCAGCGTCTTGTCGCGCTCGGCGGCGTCCTGATGGTACGCGGGCCAGATCTGGTAGGGGCCGAGGGCGTTGCCGTTGTCGCCCTTTGCGCCGATGCCGCCGTTCGGGAGTCCACCAGTTTCGACAACTCTGATGGCGTCGAGGGCCTCGCGCCATGTGTAGTCGGCGGGCGGCGGTGCAGCGATGGCGGCAGCGATCAGGATTGAAGCGATCATGCCTGTACCTCGTAAAGCGCGAGAGCGCCGCTCTCTTCCAGGTCGGCGAGACTTCCTCGCCGCTCGACCCGATGGCGGCTGGGCGACCAGATCCAGATATCGGCGAGCCCGCCGCTGTCACCCAGATGAAGAAGTCGTGGCAGCGAGCGTGGTCGCCCGGCGAGGGAGACGAAGAGAGGTGCATAAACCGGGATAAGAACATCGGGATCGCACGGCTTTCGATGCGGGTATCGCTCGTTGCGCGAATCGAATGAGACGGGCGTGGCGTAGTGGTCGCGTATGAGATCGGCGGTCAGGGGGACTTTCATGCCTGCACCTCCTCGTCGTCATACTCGTCGTCATATACGAGGGCCTCGCCGCTCACGCGGGCATTGCCGCTCACGGTTGCATCGCCGCTCACGTGGGCATTGCCGCACACATGGGCATCGCCGCTCACATGGGCATAGCCGCTCACGTCCGCACGGCCTCTCACAACCGCATGGTCGCTCACGACTGCATCGCCACATACGAGGGCATTGCCGCACACACGGGCATCGCCGCTCACGGTTGCACGGTCGCTCACATGGGCCTCGCCGCACACATGGGCCTCGCCGCACACATGGGCCTTGCCGCACACATGGGCATCGCCGCTCACGAGTGCATCGCCGCTCACGGTTGCACGGTCGGTCACGACCGCATGGTCGCTCACATGGGCCTCGCCGCACACATGGGCCTTGCCGCACACATGGGCATCGCCGCTCACGCGGGCATCGCCGCTCACGCGGGCATTTCCGCTCACATGGGCATAGCCGCTCACGCGGGCATAGCCGCTCACGCGGGCATTGCCGCTCACGCGGGCCTTGCCGAACACCTGGGCATAGTCGCTCACGGTTGCATCGCCGCTCACATGGGCATAGTCTCTCACGCGGGCATAGTCGCTCACGGTTGCATCTTCGGTCACGGTTGCATCTTCGGTCACGACCGCCGTGGCGGCAACCCAGCCTCCGATGGAGCCGTCCGGGTTTTTGTGGCGGGCTGCCAAGACGGGGCCCTGGCCGAAATCGTAGGTAGTGCCTGTATGTTCGTGGTTCATATCTTGGTCTCCTGTTGGTGTTGGTGCCATTCTCCCGCCTCCTCGAAGCCGCCGTTGACGGCGCGTTTGCGGCGTGCGCCGCACTCGCAACAGTCTATCCTGATCACACATCCGTCAGCGCCGCGCACCCGCAGAGGGTCATCATCTCGCCGCAGAGGGGCGCTCCAGCACTCGTCCCGTTCTCTCGTATGGTCTACTGTATGTTCGTGGTTCATGTCTTCATTCTCCTTGGTTGGTGTTGGTGTTGGTGCCGTCACTTAGCGCGAGCGGTCGGCGTCAATTTGACGCCGCAATCGCAGCACAGTTCGCTGTCAAGGTATAGCTCTTCGTCGTCGAGAATGGCACCGCACTCGGCGCACTCGCCCTCCTCCTCCGCTATCTCCTCCACATAGGTGGCGTAGTCAGACTTCGCCTTTCGGTCGGTGGATGCGTAGGCCATCTCGATACACACTCGCTGGGCGATCTGTTGCCGCGTACCCTGGGCAATCGTCAGACCGAGGCCCGTCTCAGGATCTTCCCGGCCCTCGTCGATGAGGAACCAGACTTCGCCCCCGAAGCGGTCGGTGCATTGATCGATGCGTAGGTTGCAGACTTGGGTTGTTTTCTTGATGTTCATGCCTTGGTCTCCTTGTTGGTGTTGGTGTTGCCGCTCGTGCGCGGCCTTGCTTCGATGCCCCCAATATAGGTTATCGGTCGATTAGAGCAACAACTATTCGGGCGAATCCGCCAAAAACCCCGATCTCATAACCCCTTGCCAGGGCGGGGTTTAGAGCCGAGAACCCCAATCCCCGATGCCTGGGAGGCGGTTTCTGGGCTGAACCCGAGACCCTGGCGGCTAAATTGGGGGCTCATCGGGGGGCTACCCCGCAAGCCCCCACCGGGCGATCCGCCCAGAAACCCCAGCCACTATTACTATGAGACCGACCAACCTTCCCGGCATCCCGCAATGGCGAGGGCGAGCCCTATATCTCCGTCGAGTCGCGGCTGGCTGGTCTGCCGCCGGACTCGCCCAGCGCATCGGGGTCTCCCCATCTACGCTGCTGCGTTGGGAGGCAGGTTCCCACGCCCCGCCCGCCGTGGCCGTGAGGGCTCTGGCCCGTGTACTCGATGTCCCGCCTACCGCCTTCGCACGCGAGCCGAGAATCATCTGATGAGCATGACCAGAGATGACTACGCCGAGGCAGACCGCGAGGCGGTCGAGGCAGACTGCGAGCTTTGCGGCCACGAGTTCTCCTCCTCCTCGGCCACATCGTCCGAGTACCTCGACGGGCTTGGGAGACGCATCACGGTAGATGCCACCGAGGCGCTCTGCCCGGCCTGCCGGGGAAACCTGGGCTGCGAGGGGCGCTTCGCCAAAGACCCGCAGACCGGAGCGACGATACCCATCGCCTGTGATAACGAGGCGCGGGCGCGCATATTCCGCGAGTCCGATGGCCGTACGCAAGTATCCGTACTCTGCGACGACTGCCAGGCGTGGTACTGCGAGTGAGCGCACCGGCCAAAACAACACCCGCTCTGTGGGCTCACCAAGATCGAGCAATCGAGTTCGCGCTCGAACGCAGCGCCACCCTGCTCTACATGGGACTCGGCACCGGGAAAAGCCGCTGCGCCATCGAGGTTGCGCGCCGCTCCGGGGCCAAGCGAATACTCATCCTCTGCCCTCTTTCCGTCTGCGATGCGTGGTCTGATCAGTTCGCCAAGTTCGGCCCCGAGGCCACCATCGCCATACTCAACAAGGGCGCAGTCAAATCCAAGGCGAAGCGCGCAGCCGAGGCCGACTCGCGGGCGTGGGCCTACTCGCACCCACTCGTGGTCGTAGTCAACTACGAGAGCGCAAGGGCGGGCGCAATGGCAAACTACATCGGGCAACACCATTGGGACCTACTCGTCATCGACGAGAGCCACCGCGCAAAGTCCCCCAGCGGAACCACCTCGCGGTGGCTGTCGAGGATCGCGCCCAAGTGCGCGAGACGCCTGGCGCTCACAGGGACGCCCATGCCTCACTCGCCGCTGGATGTTTACGCGCAGTTCCGCGCTCTGGATCCATCCATCTTCGGCTGGAGCTTCGTCAAGTTCCGGCGGCGCTACGCCGTGATGGGCGGGTTCCAGGGCAAGCAGGTGCAGTCCTTTCAGAACCTCGACCAGTTGCAGGAGCGCATGGGCCGCATCACCTACCAGGCTTCCCGCGATGTCCTCGATCTGCCCGAGGCCATCCATGAACGAAGAGTCGTTGACCTCGGTGCCAAGGCCCAGAGGATGTACCGCGAGATGGAGACCGACTTCTGCACCCGAGTTCGTGAGGGCGAAGTCACCGCCGCGAACGCTCTGGTCAAGCTGCTCCGACTCCAACAGATGACCTCCGGGAGAGTCACCGTTGAGACCGAAACGCACGCGGAACTCGTCCAGGTTGATGACGCCAAGCAGAAGGCCCTCGCAGATATCTTCACCGACCTCCCCGCCGATGAGCCTGTCGTGGTGTTCGGCAGATTCCGCGCAGACCTCGCCGCCGTCCACGCTGCGGCTGAGGCCACGGGGCGCGAGTCCCTGGAGCTTTCGGGTTCGCGCCGCGAACTAGGCGAGTGGCAGCAGGGAGTCGCGCCCGTTCTAGCCGTCCAGATCCAGAGCGGCGGCACGGGCATCGACTTGACCCGCGCTGCTTACTGCGTCTACCTATCCACGGGGTTCTCGCTCGGAGACTATGAGCAGAGCCTCGCTCGGGTCCATCGCCCCGGACAGGACAGGACGGTATTCTATTTCCACATCTTGGCTCGCGGCACGGTGGACGAGCAAGTCTACGGCGCTCTCCGCAAGAGGAAGCAAGTTGTCGAGGCCATTCTCGATGGGATCACGCGATGACCGACACCGACACCGACCGATTCTTGAACGAGCTTATCGGCCTCGTCTTCAGCGGTTGCCCAGCCTGCGGCGGCGAGGCAGGCGAGACCATCGACGATGATGCGCCAGAGAGCTTCGGGCTATCCCGACTCTGCGAAGAGTGCCGAGATGACCTGGAAGAGCGAGAGAGAACAGAAGGCCCTCAGCCACCGCCGCCACTTCGCGGCGGCGAATGACCCTTACCACGGAGTAACCTATGAAACCCATCCCTCTCACCATCGCCATCGCCGCGCTCGGCCTCTTCGCCGCAGCGCAGCAACCGCAGCAACCCCAACGCTCGGCTGCCGCAATCGCAGGCCCGTGCTTCACCTCGCTCTACCAGACCGACTACTTCACCGTGCCGGGGTTGCCCGCCCAGTACGACCCGCAAGACATCGTAGGGATCTCGTTCTCCGACTTCTCCGTGGGCTTCGATCTCGACTACGGTGTCGAGAACCTGAGCGATGCGGATGTCGGCGTGGTGGGTGCGTACCGATACATCTCGCACGGCATCCACTATCCCGGCGTGCCGTACTGGCTCACCGCTCCATCCACGGCGGCCTTGGGATCAACGAGTCACCTATCGCCGTTCGATGGCGTGGTGGATGCCGCTGAGTTCGACGCGATGGACTACTCCTCGCCGCTACCTGCCGGGCCAAGCGGCTACTGGGGGGGGCTCCTTGGTTCGGGCGAAGGCGGCGGCGGCTTCAACGGAAGCTTCGGCGCTCTTGACCTCCACATGATGCACCTCGCGCCGGGAGGCATGAGCTACTGGGGGACCAAGCGCGTGCGTCTGGAATACCGACCGTTCGGAATGTGGTGGTTCACCAGCGGACCCAACACAGGGCACTGGTACTCGTGGGTAGACCGGATGCACGGGAGCCTCGTGGCTCTCGGAGCGATCCGCTACGAGTTGCTCGACGGGACCGTGATCGAGTTGGCCGTGCGGCCATAGTTATGTACTCGCGCCCGAAGGCCACGGCGGCTTTCGGGCGTGGCCAGCAACCAATAGAGAGATGAACACCCATGATACTACTGCCCCCACAGCTATTTCAATCTGCTCAGGCATCGGCGGTCTGGACCTCGCCGTCGAGCGGGTCTTCGGAGCGCGAACTGTGGCCTACATTGAGCGGGAAGCCTACTGCCAGGCCGTACTCATGGCGAGGATGGCAGACTCGTCCCTGGAGCCATCGCCTATTTTCAGCGATGTGCGCGAGTTCGACGGCACGCCGTTTCGTGGAGTCGTGGATATCGTGTTTGGCGGAATCCCATGCCAGCCTCACAGCGCCGCCGGGAAGCGGGGGCGGCAGGCCGACGAGCGAGACCTCGTCGACGAGTTCCTACGAATCGTTGGCGAAGTGGAACCCCGCTTCGCGGTCGTGGAGAATGTCAGAGGCTTTCTTGCCGGGGATGGAATCGGAAGACTCCTGGGAGGATTGGCCGACCTCGGGCTCGATGCGGAGTGGGAGGTTGTATCCGCAGCGCAGGTCGGTGCACCGCACAAGCGGGAGCGGGTCTTCGTCCTGGGTTACGCCAAGGGCAAGGAACATTCGCGGGAGCGGCTCGGCAGCGTACCCGTCAACGGAGACGCGGAATGCAGGGACCACGCTGACGGATGCGATGAGACAATGGCCGACCCCGAATGCACGGGACTGGAAGACCCCCGACTTCGAGGGCGGCGCGAACTACGAGTGCAAGAAGGAGGCGGGCTACACCATCGACCCGAACAGCCACGCAGCCAACTGGGCAACCCCCACCGCTCGGGACTGGAAGAGCGAGGACGGGACGCAGTCCCCCGATCATTCCCCTCCCCTTGGCCGCCAGGTCCTTCAGGGGACTGGGCCGGAGTCCCCGGTTGGCTCCACCCGGCACTTGAACGCAGCCTTCGTGGAGTGGCTGATGAACTTCCCACCCAACTGGACCTTGCCCAACGACACCGCACCGACCGACTGCGAGCCCTCGGAAACGCCGTTGTCCCAGCGCAGGCCACGGTCGCCCTGCGAGCCTTACTAGAGCGCACCAACCAATAGAGAGATGAACACCACCGAAAACAAAACCAAGACCTCTGGCTTCAACCCTCTCCCTCTCCCGAGGCGACTCGACAGGCAGCGCGAGATCGTGCGCCAGATCGTAGAGGGAATCGAAGGCCACTCCGGGAAGCACCTGAGTTCATGGGACACATACCTGGTGCTGCGGGAGACGCTGGCAGATCTCGTCACGCTGGAGCGCCTGGAACGAGGCGAGCTTGCGAGGGAGGAGAAGCGGTGATGGCAAAGACCTACGACCAGTTCTTAGATGGCAAGGCCCACCTAGCGGGCGACTTCGGGTTTGACCCTGGAGACCTGCCCAGCTTCTTGTTTCCGTTTCAGCGAGATATGGTCGCTTGGGCACTCAATAAGGGTCGAGCGGCTATATTTGCAGACTGTGGGATGGGGAAAACGCCCATGCAGCTATCCTGGGCGGAATCCGTCTGCAATCAAAGTGGCGGCAAGGTTTTGATCGTCACCCCGTTGGCGGTGGGGGCTCAAACCGCCAAAGAGGCCGTAAAGTTCGATATCGGCGCGGCAATATCTCGCGGGGGGAAGGCGTCTTCTGAGCGAATAACCATCACGAACTATGAGCGACTGCACCTATTCGACTCTACCGAGTTTGCTGGAGTTGTCTGCGACGAATCAAGCGCCATCAAGAACTTCAACGGCAAGCGCCGCGAGGTAGTAACTAGATTCATGCAGAAGATGAGATACAGGCTGCTTTGCACGGCAACCGCCGCGCCAAACGACTACATAGAACTAGGTACATCCTCCGAAGCTATTGGAGCTATGGGCCATGTCGATATGCTGTCTAGATTCTTCAAGAACACTCAAGGCACAATAGACACTAAGGCGAAGTGGCGCAACCATAGCGGCATGGTCCCTCTATGGCGGTTCAAGCCTCACGCGGAGGACGACTTCTGGCGCTGGGTATGCTCGTGGGCAAGAGCGTTGAGAAGACCGTCCGATCTCGGGTATTCTGATGAGGGGTTTATGTTGCCTCCGCTTGTAGAGTCCGAACATACGGTGAGTTCCGATAGCGTGTTCGGCGGCGGGCTGTTCCCGCGTGCAGCAGAGACCTTGGCTGAACAGCGTCAGGACCAGAGAGATACTATCGCAGAGCGGTGCGAGCGGGTTGCAGAGATTCTATCGGACTCAAGTTCCCCCGCAGTATCCTGGTGCAACCTCAACGCGGAGGCCGATCAACTGGTGGACATATTGGAGGACTCAGAGCAGATATCTGGGTCCATGTCGGATGACCAGAAAGAAGATAGGCTGGCCGCATTCTCTCGCGGGGATATCCGGGTGCTAGTCACGAAGCCAAGGATAGGGGCCTTCGGGCTGAATTGGCAACATTGCTCAAGGATGACATTCTTCCCCTCTCACTCGTTTGAACAGTATTACCAAGGAGTGCGTCGATGCTGGAGGTTCGGCCAGAAGCACAAAGTGGAGGTCTCTATTGTGACCTCTGAAGCCGGGGAGGGGGTTCTCAAGAACCTGAAAAGGAAGTCCTCCCAAGCCAACAAGATGTTCGACCGACTAGTAGCTCATCTGAACGATCCGCTGTTGATGAAGAGATCCAACCCGTTTACCGAGAAGGAGGATATGCCGCCGTGGCTATAGCTAATCAGATAATAGAAGAAGAGTACGCCGCCTACCAGGGGGATTGCGTAGAGGTGATGAGGTCTATGCCGGACGACAGCATACACCTCTCTTTATATAGCCCGCCGTTCGGAGGGCTGTATAACTACTCCTCATCAGAGCGAGACCTGTCTAACTGCACTTCCTACGAGGGGTTCTTTGATCACTATCGTTTCATTGTTGAGGAGATCAGCCGACTGACCATTCCCGGCAGGATGACCGCAGTTCATTGTATGGATATACCGAAAAGCAATACGGGGTGCGACCACCTTCGGGACTTCCCTGGAGACATCATTCGGCTGCACGAAGAACTGGGTCTATACTACTGCGCGAGGTACAGCGTATGGAAAGAGCCTCTCGGAGTACGGAATCGGACCATGGCAAAGAACCTGGCGCACAAGACGATTGTGGACGACTCCTCCAAGTGTTCCGTGGCCTCTGCGGACTACCTGCTTGTTTTCAGGAAGGAGGGCCAAAACCAAATACCAATACCGCACCCTGTTGGGCTGATGTCATACGCGGGGGAGCGCGCCGTGCCCGCAGAGCTACTAAAGTACCGAGGCTGGAAAGGCAAACAGACAGAGAACAGGTACTCTCATTGGATCTGGCGTCAATACGCGAGTGCATTCTGGGACGATATCCGAATAGGTAGGGTGCTTCCTTTCGTAGAGGCCAAGGATCCCGACGATGAGAAGCATTGCCACCCGCTTCAACTCGATGTTATCGAGCGCATTGTCCAGCTATGGAGCAATCCTGGAGAAGTGGTATTGTCTCCGTTTATGGGCGTGGGGTCTGAGGTTTACGGAGCGGTATTGGCTCGACGAAAAGGCATCGGCGTTGAGTTGAAGGCACCCTATTATCTTCAAGCAACGCGGAACCTAGCTAGTGCCGAAACAGACCGTAGGGCGCTGGATATTGGCCCGGCCTCCCTATATGACCAATGCACATCCAGCTAACCGTTGGCGTCACGCTGGAGCGCCTCGAACGAGGCGAGCTTGCGAGGGAGGAGAAGCGGTGAGTCCGTATCTTCTAGACCTCCCAGCCGTGGTGAGTTTCAGCGGGGGGAGGACATCGGGGTTCATGCTGCGGCACATCCTTGACGCCCACGGAGGGCAGCCCGATGATCTCAAAGTCTGCCTCGACGGGGAGGATACCATCCCCTGTATGTGTACCGATTAGCCCGTCATGGCAAAGAAAAACAAGCTACCAAACCTCCAAGTCACATACAGGGGTCCGACCTTCCAGGGATCCGGCCATCTTCTGGGCGTGAGGCAGTTCTTCGTGCGTTTCGCCGGATGCTCTGTGAAGTCGTGCCATATCCGGCGCGACTGCGACGAGCAGTTCGCCTTGAAGAAGGAGAACGGATCGAGGGTATCGGTGCGCCAAGTCATTGACGAGGCGCTCGAAGAAGTAGGCGTGGGTGGATGGCTCCATGTGACCGGGGGTGAGCCGACTGATCAGTACGCAGGGCTTGAGGCTTTGCTTCAGGAAGCGCAGAACGAGCGGCTCAAGGTCCATGTGCAGTCCTCTGGCACCCGTGCCCTGGAGATGCCGTTCGACTGGTTGACTATCTCGCCCAAGGTTCCGGCCAGGAAGTTGGAGCAGACCTTCGGGCATGAACTCCTCCTCGTTTGGGACGGGCATACACCCGAGGGGTTGCGTGAATACATGGCGGCTACTCGCTTCTGGTACTACTACCTTCAGCCCAAGTGGGAGGGGGACCGAGCGACCGGAGGCGCAGTTTCGCAGGAGGAGTTCGTACAAGTTGCACATGAGGTCTCCAGGCAGCAAATTGCAGCGTCTGAAGGCGCTCGGCACCACAACGCAGGAGAGTGGCTCATCACCCTCCAGGCCCACAAGTACTGGGGGGACCCCTGGATGCCATGAACAAGACAGTCGTACTACTCTCAGGGGGCCTGGACTCCACGCTCTGCCTCTTCTGGGCCGTGGCGCAACACGCCAAGAGCGGTGAGTCCTTCGGGAAGGATGGTGAGTCACCCGTTGTGGCTCTTGCCTTCGACTACGGGCAGACGCATGACATCGAGGTTGTAAGGTCGAAGCGCATCGCGGGATGGGCCGAGGTTCCGTGGGAGGTGCTGTACCTGTGGGAAGATATACACAGCAAACTGCCCGTCCCCGAGAAGCCTGGAGCGGTGATGCCAGCGCGAAACGCCATGTTCCTCTCGTCCGCAGCAAGCTGGGCCTCCTCGAAGTTCCCCGATGACTCGATCCGCCTCGTCGTAGGGGCGTGTCAGGAGGACCACAAGGGGTTCCCTGACTGTCGCCCTGCGTTCTTCCGTGCCATGCAAAAGGTGTTCGCCGCCAGCGAGTTGCGTGTCACCATCAGCCACCCATTCGTCGGCCTCTCGAAGGGTGAGGCTGTCCGCCAGACCTTCCACGATGTGCAGGAGCATGGATGGGGCGAGGTGGACACGCTGAAGCATTGCCTCGCCATGTCTTGGTCCTGCTACGACCCGAAGGATCACCTCCCCTGCGGGGAATGCGCGGCCTGTCGTTTCCGGGCCGATGGGTTCCGTGAGGCAGGGATGGAGGATCCGGCGAAGTGCTAGTGATGGTCTCGAACCATATCGGATTCCGAACGCACTACCTTCAGGGTAGGTACGGTGGGCTGGGGCTCTTGCTCCCGCCCCACGGACTCAATGGGGTGTTCCCTCACTTGCCCTACGCCCTTGACAACGGGGCGTTTAGTAGCTGGAAGAACGGGGAGCCCTGGATGGAGGAGAAGTTCCGCAAGGCGTTGGAATATGGGTACGAGGCACCGAGGCAACCTCGCTGGGTCGTGGTGCCCGATGTGGTCACAGACTCTGAGGCGACCTTCAGGATGTGGGACGAGTGGGCTCCCATCGTGAGCGCGAAGGGCTTCCCTTTAGCGTTTGCCGTTCAGGACGGCATGACCCCCCAGATGGTCAAGCGTTCCAATGTCGAAGCAGACATCATATTCGTGGGAGGATCCACAGAGTTCAAGTGGGACACCATGTCCGCTTGGACCGACAACTTCCCCCGCGTTCATGTGGGCAGGGTCAATGGGTTGCGCGATCTCCTGCGCTGCCACAAGCGCGGCGTAGAGTCCTGTGACGGCACGGGGTTCTTTCGTGGGTGCAGAGCCCAGCTAGGTGGGCTCATTACCTACCTCCGCGATTGTGGGGAAGGAATCGATGACCACCCTCTCTTCCATCCGACCGACGAGGAACTTCTCCCCAACCTGTTTAGTGAACGGGGAGCCAGAGGTATATGATTCAGAATGCACATCCAGCTAACCGTTGACGGCAAGCGCGTCACGCGCAAACGCCAGGCGCTCGCGGGCGGGCTCCTAGCCCTCCTATTCGTAGAGCGAGTGCGCGGGCTCAACGCCTTGAGGATCACATTCGCGCTCGTCAATGGGTTCCCCGGAACAGGGGCCGCGCTCTTCCATGAGATCGAACTCCGTGTCGGCGGCGAGGTACTCTTCGAGCTACGCGGGAACCACGCCGTGCAAGTGCGTGGCATACTCGCACGGCGAGTCTATGCTGGGCCTGACGCCGCAAAGCTCGAAGGCTATCATCACATCCGGCTCGCGCAGGGATACCCCGCCTGGGTCGAGGAGGTCTGCCTCGAAGGGCTGCAAGAGGCCCGCGATGGGGCTGAACTCATCGGCCCCTACAGGATCGGGGACCCAGGAGTCAAAGGGCCTTCGTCGCTCGACGGATCGCACGGCGGCTGGAAAGTCGGGCCGTGGCACATGGGACCTCGCGGATGGCAACGAGCATCGCGCAACGGATACAGATGGGCAGAGGTCGATATGTTCGACACGCTCGACCGATCACCGCTCGCCGTGTTTTGCCCCGACACTCTGCGGCCATTCATGCCCGGAACTGCCTACTGGCCGGGGCGCTCAAATGTCTCCCTGCCTGGCTACCTGCCCGACACAGACACCGCGTGCCCCTACCTCCCCGAACTCGAAGAGTGGGAAGCACACGCATACTCGCATCTCCACCGCGAAACCTGCGCCGCCGCGATGCTCGCGCCACGAGATTCTTTCGCCCGCTGGGTACTCACCGAGGTCTACTGGCACGACATCAAGCTCTGGCTCGGCGGGGCCGAGTCCCTTGTCCCGCTGCTCCAGCCTGCGAGGCAGGTCATCCGAGACCTGCCTGCCCACCAAGGATGGCCCAACGCCGGGCGCGGCCTCGCGCACTCGGTCAGGTGCTTCCTCTACGCCCGTCCATACCTGCCGCGAGCGGAGCGCCGCTACTGGACGCGGCTACTGCGGGCGCTCCTTCTTCATGTTGCGCGACCAAACGGAATCCTGCACTCGCGGCCCTTCGATCCGAACGCGCCACAGATATCTCCCTCGGCCCGCGCACGCGAAGTCGATCTCATGTTCCCGAACTTCGCGGGACTGGGCGGCTGGCGAATGTGGATGCTGGCCCGACGATGCCGCAAGACGATGGCGCGGCGGCGCGGCGTGAGCGTGGCCTCATCCTTCGAGGCAGGCGCGAGGCATTGGTCGCTGGGCGAGACCTGGCTGCCCGGATACTACCCCGACTACGATCTCATTCGCGGGCACCGTGCCCCCGATCCCGTACCTCGCTGGCTTTCGCCTGGCGAGCAGATGCTTTCCCTTATCCCGCAACCCTGACCCCAATCTCAAGATGGATATGAACCTTGCAAAGCAGGTAGCCACGCTGATCGCTGAAAAGCGGCGGCTGGAGGACTCCCTGCGCGCAGTCAAAGATTTGATCTCGGCGCTGGAACCCGAACTGCTAAACGAACTCATGGAGCAACAGATGGACCGCCTACACATCACAGTCGAGGGAGGCGAAAAGATCACCCTCTACATCCACCGGGTACTGTGGGCCAAGCCCAAGAACGGAGACAGGCAAAGCGTGGTAGCCACGCTCAAGCATTGTGGGCTCTCCGACTTCGTCACCGAAAACTACAACAGCAACACCCTCTCGGCCTATGTCCGCGAGCGGCTCGCTGGAGGCGACCACCTCGAACCGACCCTCGATGATGTGATTCAACTCGACGAGGTGATCTCGATTAGAGGTCGCCGCTCATCATCATCACCCGAATCCCTTACCGCAAAAGCCACCCGAACCCTTGGAGAGAAGATATGACCACCGAAGACAAGAAGGCCGTCACCATGCGGAAAGCCACCGGGTTCGCCATCGTTGACCTCCCCGAGGCCAAGGAGGACATGATCATCGCCTTCGACCAACTGGGCATCAATGACCGACTACTTAGCAGAATCAAAGTCCCCGCTGGCGGCATGACCGCCTGGGAGGTCGAGGATATCGAAGGCACGCAGGTTCACCAGCACCTCGATGTCATCATCGTCGCCATGAAGGGCCGACAGAAGGCATGGTGGCCGAGTACGATGGACGAGGGCGGCGGCGGGAGCCCGCCATCCTGTGTCTCCTCGGACGGCAAGTATGGCTTCGGGGTGAATGCACTCGGAGAGGACGCCGTCGAGGGGAAGAACCTCTGCGCCGAGTGCGCGTGGAACAAGTTCGGCTCGTCCCGCTCTGGTGGAAACGGCAAGGACTGTAAGGACTTCGCCCTCTTGTTCTTCTTCCGCGAAGGGAGTCGCATTCCATCGCTGCTCCAGGTTCCAGCGACCTCGCTGAAGGTGCTTCAGAATTATGTCATCCGTCTGATCGACGGCGGCAAGCAGTTTACGGGCTGCGTGTCACGGCTCGGGCTCAAGAAGACCCAGTCGCAGGGTGGGATCACCTACTCCACCCTCGACCTGTCATGGGTCTCCGACCTGGACGCCGAAGCGGCGGCGGCGATGAAGTCCGTGGGCAAGGAGTTCCTCGCCCGGATAGATGACTACAACGCTTTCGACGAGTCACAAGACGCCTAGCAGGCGAACAGGAGAAGATATGGAAGGTGTCAACCGCGAAGCCATCTGCGGCTTCCTCGGGGAACTGTACGGCGACGCGGTAGACGCGAAGACTCAACTGGTGATATGGACCTCGCGGGACAAGCGAGGCCATTGGGCCAGCAGTATCGACGAGGCGGTGGCTGTCGCGGAAGCGCAGCCACCCGCCTCCGATCTGTACTACGGGGTCTGCCTCCAAGACCGCGAGCGGTACGAGGAGGAGCGCGGCAGGCGCACGGGCACCGTGCCGCCAGACATGACCTTCGCTCGCGGCTACGCCACCACGGCGGCTGTGATGCCGGGGCTGTGGCTAGACCTCGACATCGCCGGGGAGGGCCACGAAAAGAAGGGCCTGCCGAGGACTCAGGTGGACGCAGACCGCATTCTCGCCGCGCTGCCGTTCGACCCGACCTGGGTCGTGGGTACGGGCGGCGGCACGCACATCTACTGGCTGTTCCGCGAGCCCTGGGTTTTGGAGTCGCCGGAGGAGCTAGATCGAGCCGCCGCTCTCATCCGAGGATGGCAGACCCTTGCCATCGACTCCGCAGCGGATATGGGGTTCGCGGTCGATTCCACCCACGACCTCTGCCGGGTGCTTCGGCCAGTCGGCACCCGCAACTCGAAGTACGGCACCCCAGTTGTTTTTCGGCAAACCGGAGACAATAGGTACAACCCCTCCGACTTCGAGGGCTGGACGGCCTCTGTGGCCCCTGTGAGGCCACCCACGCACTCCAAGCCGGAAGACCTTGGCGAACTCCACGCCGAGGTCCAGCCGCCGCCAGAGAAGCTCATGGCGATGCTCAACCTTGCGCCACAGTTCGCCGCCACCTGGCGGCGAGAGCGCAAAGAGTTCCCGTCCCAGTCCGAATACGATATGAGCCTGGCCTCCATGGCTGCGAGAGCGGGCTGGCAGGACCACGAGATCGTGGCGCTGGTCGTGAGCCACCGCCGTGACGGCGGGGAGCCTCTGAGACTAGATCGACCCGCGTATTACACGGGCCTCGTCGGCAAGGCCAAGCAGGGGCTCGTGGCCGACGAGGCCCATGAGCGGATCTCTGAGCGGGTCGAGGCCGTCCACTCTGGTGATGCTGCCCCCGAGGACGAGCGCGAGGGCTTCCTGGCCGATGTGTCTCACCTCCTGGGCTTCCAGATCAGGCGGGTGCTGAAGTTCGTCACCGACCCGCCCCAGTACCGCCTGGTGCTGGAGCAGGGCACGATTCACCTCGGCGGGGTCGAGACGATCCTCAGTTCGACCAAGTTCCGGGCGAGCATCGCGGCGGTCTCGGGGCAACTCATCGCCCGGTTTACCGGGGATCGGTGGGATCCTGTGGCCCAGGCGATCCTGCAAGCGGTCGAGGAACTGGACCTGGGCAACGACTCTTCGGCAGAGGGGCTCGTGGGCGAGTGGCTAGGAGAGTACCTCGTGCAGCACCGACCCAGCGAAGATCGGCGGGAGGCCATCCCCTTGCGCGAGCCCTTCGTGGACCCGGACGGCCAGCCTGCGTTCTTCCTCTCGGAGTTCCGCTCATGGCTCGCATTCCACCGGGATGAGCGCCTCGGACGCCGACAACTAGCCACGCTCCTGCGCTCGGCGGGGAGTGTTCCCCGCGTAGTCGGGTACACCCGCGAGGCCGATGGGCACCGCTCCACGGTCCAGGTTTGGGTCGCGCCGCCAGCAATTGCGGCGGGGCTCCCTAGAGGAGCTTTTTTTCCCGAGTCGCGCCCAGAAAAGAAATGTTTAGTAAACGGCTAAACCGCGAGCTAAGTCTCTTAGTGGCCCACGCTTACGGTGTTTAGATGCGTTTAGTGTTTAGTGTCCACCCCCGCAACCCCCTTGTTCCACGAGGAGCAACGCCATGATCGGTCCTCTAACAGTCACAGTTTCGCCGCGCAAGATTGTGGCCCTGGTCTTGTCGCTTCTTCTCGGGTGGCTCTCGTTCATCTCGGTACTCGCCATCGATGACCACGCCGAGATAGCCGCACTCCATGAGAAGCACGCCTCCGATGATCGGCAGGACACGGAGCTCCGGGAAATACGGCGAACCCTGCAAGACATGACCGTCCTGTTCTTCGAGTTGGAGCGCGCCGAGGAGGAGGCCGTGGTGCCGCCCCTAGAGACCTTCAGCGCAGCGCAGACGGTGATTGAGGGCCTGGTCAATGCGCGGGAGGAGAAGCGGTGAAGGAGTACCGCCTGCACGGCCCGCCAGGAACCGGGAAGACCAGATCCCTGGCCGATGTCTGGGTGCCGCGCGCTGCGGCGAAGTTCGGCCCCGGCAATGTCGTGATCTGCTCCCTGACCAAGACCGCCGCCGCCGAGATCGCATCCCGAGACCTCCCCATTCCCCGCGAGAATGTAGGCACGCTCCACGCTCTCGCGTACCGGGCTCTCGGCAGACCCACCATCGCGGAGGGGGAGATCAAGGCGTGGAATGAGGCAGAGCCTCTCTACAGGCTCTCCGGCGGGGGACCATCCATGGACCATCCCGAGGTGGGGCGAGGTGAGCGGGGAACCAAGGGAGACGAGTTGATGGCGCTCGCACAGGTCTACCGCCACCGAAGACTTCCAGCCGCCGCCTGGCGGGAGGATGTGGCTAACTTTCAGCGGAAGTGGGCCTCGTGGATGGCGCAGGAGGGACTCGTGGACTTCACCGGGCTGATCGAGGATGCTCTGGAAGCGGTGCCCGTGGCACCCGGCGACCCGTCCGTATTCGTGGTTGACGAGGCCCAGGACTGTAGCGTGTTGGAGCTAGATCTGGTACGGAAGTGGGCAGCGCACGCCGAAGATGGAGTCGTGCTAGCTGGTGACGGCGACCAAGCCATCTACGGATGGCGTGGAGCCTCGGCCAGAGCATTCCTCGATCCCGGCATCCCACCCGAGAACAACTACCACCTCACGCAGAGCTACAGAGTACCTGTGGCCGTACACGCCCTCGCCTCCAAATGGATCGCACAAGCCTCGTACCGATACGCCGTCGAGTATCTGCCCAGAGATCATCCGGGCGAGGTCTCAGACATAGACGGGAACGCCAAAGATGCCATGCCCATAGTCGATGCAGCAGTCAAAGCAGCCGACCAAGGAAAGAGCGTGATGATCCTGGCAAGCTGCGGGTATATGCTTCGCAACACGATCACCCTGCTGCGGCGTGAGGGCGTACCCTTCCACAACCCCTACAGACCCACGCATGGGGGCTGGAACCCGCTACGCGGCGGCTCAGGCCGTCTCCTGGCCTACCTGCGGCCCGACCCAGAGACCTATCCGCAGGACTACCGTATCTGGACCTGGGCCGAGGCTGCCGCCTGGGTCGAAGTGGTCAAGGCCAAGGAGTCCTTCGCCGCCGGAGGCAAGACGATGATTCGGCAGCAGGCCAAGGAGGATGAGAAGGAACAAAGAAGCTCGACTATCGAGCCTGGTGACGGCAAAGCCTGCTTCGGTCCCGCGTGGCAAGAACTGCAAGACGCCTTCGCAGGCAGAGCGCCGCTCGAATGGATCGAGAGCCGGATACTGCCCTCCAAGACGAAGCTCATGGAATACCCGCTCGCCGTTGCCAAGATCAGAGGAACGCAAACGCTCCGGGAAAAGCCGAGGATATGCGTGGGCACCCAGCACAGCACGAAGGGAGGCCAGGCCGATGTGGTCATACTCATACCCGACCTCTCGCCGTCAGGCATGAGGGAGTGGACCCGCCCCGGAGATGGACGGGACGGCATCATTCGCACATTTTATGTGGGTATGACCAGAGCCCGTGAAAAGCTCCTCATGGCCGGAAGATGGTCGGCAGCCTCTATCGACTGGAGACGACTCAACTGAATACCACCATCTCGTCGTTTCGGAACGCCATCAGGCAACTCCGAATCCTGACACCACCCGTCTGGGGAGTGAAGGTGCGCCGCGCACCACTCGCAGATAGCCACGGGGACTGCTCCCTCGTGGCTCGTGAAGGAAAGACGCCCCACTACGCCATCAGGGTGAGCAGCGACCTCTCCGAAGAAGCCCAGGTACTCGTACTCATGCACGAGTGGGCTCACGCCTTGTCCTGGGGTACTGACTCGCATAGAGTGAGAGCCCATGGCCCTGAGTGGGGACTCGCCATGTCGAGAATCTGGCAGGGGCTCATGGAAGACTAGGCATGAAGGTACTCGGCATCGATCCAGGCATCGGAGGAGGCGTGGTGGCCCTGACACACGAGGGGACGCTCGACTACGCCAGGCGAACACCCGTCATCACCGAAAAGTCTAAGCGACACTACGATATTCCAGGCATGGTCGAAGCCATCACCAACGCCGTCACGCAGAACCCCGAACTGATCGTGGCTATCGAGAAGGTGGGCGCAATGCCACGAGACGGAAAGGTCGGAGCATTCTCCTTCGGAAAAGGGTACGGCATCTGGCTGGGCATACTCGGAGCCCTGGCAATACCCTACATGGAAGTCACGCCGCAAAGATGGCAAGCCAGAATGCTCGCCGGACTACCACGAGGACCGCACACAAAGGCAAGCGCCGTGCAACGGTCAAAGTCCCTATTCCCATCGCTCCCAATCAAAGTCAAAGCAGACTGGGGAATGGCTGACGCCGCCCTCATCGCAGAGTACATACGACAAGTCAAACAAGGAGGCATCTCATGAACTGGCCCGACTTCTTCTTCGGATCCATCGCCGGAGCCCTGGCAACAGCAATCTCCCTCGCCGTACTCAGCATGAGAGTACTGCAACCATTCCTCGATGCAGCAAAGATACGCAGCGAGGCGTCCGTTGCCCCACCAATCAACTGGAGGTCCACAGGCAATGACCCAGAGTTCAACCTGGACGCTGCCAAGGTGACGAAGAATGCGAACTGAACTCCTGCCCGTCACCGGGCTCCACCTTGATCCCGCCAACGCAAGGAAGCACTCCTCGCGCAATCTTGAGGCAGTCAAGGCGAGCCTCGCCAGGTTCGGACAGCAGAAGCCCATTGTGATCGACAAGGACA
>Ga0233415_10000084_pt1 | contig 42069 bp, 44 predicted proteins | sample Na_anoxic_12_MG_FD_188631 | JGI IMG/M metagenome (GOLD analysis project Ga0233415, IMG submission 188631) | Seawater microbial communities from Saanich Inlet, British Columbia, Canada - Na_anoxic_12_MG | ecosystem: Environmental > Aquatic > Marine > Inlet | place: Canada: British Columbia...
ATGAAAATATAAATAAACTTTTTCTGAGTAGTAAATCCCCATGGAGACTTTCTATTTTCATTGTCATTACCGTCACAATTATATCCACTCGATATAAAATTTGGACAGTTGTTATTATCACATGGTGATGAGCATTTAATTTCCTTATTATTCATCTCTATATAATAAATTATAGTTCATTTTACATAATATTCTTTCATTTTTTTTTATACTCTAAATACATCTCCCAAATTACTTAAAACAGTATTTCTCTCTATAATTTTTCCTAATGTTGAACTTTCTATTAACTCTACTTCATCAGCTCTTAAAGTTGTATCATTCTCATAGTAATATCTATCTCCATCACGTAATCTAATAAATTGATCTCGAATTATTTCATAAAATAATGGACCAACATTAGCATCATTTAGATGATCTTCGGCTAATCCACCAACCCATGGATCTATATCATCAACTGTATTATACAATTCCGCTAAACCACTACTGACTACCGGATCAGATGTGATTTCTGTAAATGTTGTTACTTTTTCTAAATCATAAGCTGCACGTAAAGTATTATAATCTGGGATACCATGATCACGTCCACGTTGTAGATTTAATGATGCCAAATCTAATAATTGTTGTGCTGTTGGTGCACCAAATAAGAAACTTCTAATATCTTCCACTATACGTGTATCTATTTTTTGCATTGTTCCTATCTTACCACCTAATAAAAGCTGATCAATACCATTATTTTGAATATATGTTGAATTGAAAAATGCATCTCTCAATAATATACTTCCAGATTGTCCTGTATGTAATGTAGATGAAAGCATACTGTGTCCAACGCGGTAACCAACTGTAGAAAATTCAGTATTAATTGAAGCATCAATATTTTCATTATAAGATGTGTATTTTGGAATAGCATTTTTTCCTAAAAGTTTAGGTAAAAACTCCATATAGGTTATATTTTGCATCATACCTATTAACAATTTACGCGCGTTTTGATAAATTACTTCATCCTTATTTAAATATTCTGGATGTTCCAATAAAATTTGATCACATAATCTATTATGTTCTCTAACAAATAAAGTATGCATTGCTGTTAAAAATATATTTTCATTAGATCTAATATCACCTGCTAAAAAAAAATCTTCAGGATTAGATTCTTCTGGTGCTGCATTTTTTAATCCATCCGAATTATAAGGCAATATAACCTCTCCATTATTTGCATTTTTTGTAATTAATTTACCACTGCCATCTAATTTTCTTAATGCATAAGATCTTTCATTATTATGTCCATAAACATTGGTTGCATCAATATAACTTGAAATATTATTAACTTGTTCTCTTGGATTTGTATTAACTACAAAACTTGAACGAGTGAAGGGTATGGTTCTATTAGGAAAATCTTCATTAGAATCTTGAGCAATTGTGGGTGTAGTCATATTAACAGTTTCTCCACCACTGGACTGAGTTTCAGTTAAATCAATTTCGTGATCTAAAAATTGTCCCCAAATCCACATCATATCGGATAAATTATCATTATTAGGTATTGATGTTGTTGATTTACATAATAAATTGCTAATAGTTCTTGGATTAGGATTTTTTATACCTCTAATTGATAAAGATGATTGATTATCACCATATTGAGAAGCAGATTTTCGTAATAATTTAGTATTAATTTTACCCCATATGGGATTAAATAAATTATTACCACTACCATCTAAAGATCTAAAATTATTAACGGGATTTGTGGTATTATTTGTATCTATATTATTTAATGTATTTTCCATTTCATTCATATGATTTTCCATTGTTAAAACACGTCCAACTAATGTATTTATCAAATTCGCCATTTATAAAATATAAATATATTATTTTTTGAAAAATTATTATAAATTATTTAATCTATTTTGTATCCTGATTTCTCTTTGATGTAATTTTTTTATTCTTTGACAAAGAATATTTAATTGTTTCATTAAAGATGCTTCCATTTATATTATATAAAGAGAATATTTTATATATATTATAAAAATATGCTCAAAAATTTTGACCCAGAACTTTATAAACTTATCCAAAAAGAACATCACCGACAAGTTAATAGTATCGAACTAATTGCTTCAGAAAATTATACATCAGATCATGTCCTTGAATGTCTTGGAACTTGTCCAAACAGAAAATATGCAGAAGGAGAAATAGGCGCCAGATATTATGGTGGTTGTGAATATATTGATGAAATTGAATTACTGTGTAAAAAACGTGCCCTTAAAGCATTCCATCTAAATTCAGAAGAGTGGGGTGTAAATGTTCATTGTCATAGTGGATCTGTTGCAAATTTAATTGCATATAATGCTATTTTAGAACCACATGATAGAATAATGGCTATGAGTTTACCAAGTGGTTCACATTTGAGTCATTGTCATTCATCAGATAATAAAAAAATATCAATTTCTTCTAAAATTTACGAATGTTTACATTATACTCTTAATAATGAAGGATATATAGATTATGATCAATTAGAATCAAATGCACTTTTATATAGACCTAAATTAATTATTTGTGGATATAGTGCTTATAGTAGAGATCTTGATTATCAAAGATTTAAAAAAATTGCAGATCATGTTGGTGCATATTTAATGTGTGATATGTCTCATTTTAATGGATTTGTTGCAGCTAAATTATTAAATAATCCATTTGATTATTGTGATATTGTTACATCAACTACACATAAACTTTTAAGAGGACCAAGAAGTTCTATGATTTTTAGCAGAAAAGAATTAAACAAACAAATTGATTTTTCAGCATTTCCTTCTGTACTTGGAGGTTCAACATATGATATAATAACAGCATTAACATGTCAACTTAAAGAAGTTGATACAGAAGAATATCGCGAATATATTAAACAAGTACATAAAAATATTAAAATTTTTGCGGAAAAAATAATGGAGTATGGATATCATATTATGACAGATGGTACAGATAATCATTTAGTCTTGATTAATGTTAAAAAAACTGGATTAACTGGGAGTAAAGTTGAAAAATTGTGCGAATATGTTAATATTTCATTAAACAAAAATTCAATTTATGGAGATGCATCAGCTTTTAATCCCAGTGGTATTAGAATAGGTAGTCCATGGATGACTACTCGCGGATGTAAAGAAGAAGAGTTTGTTAAAATAGCTGAATTTATTCATAGATCTATTCAAATAGGTGTAAAAATACAGGAAGAAAGTGGTAAAATGTTGAAAGATTTTGTGAAAAGATTTGATGGAGATCAGGATTTAGGAGATTTAAGAAAAGATGTACAAGAGTTTATGGATAAATTGAATAAATAAATTTATATTATAAATAATTTACTGATCTTGTGGTATTTTTTATAATTTTTAAGAATATGTAGTATTTACAATATCCTAAATGTTTATCAAAAAAACTTCGTTAGCGTAAACGAAGTACTAAATGAAGGGTACTCTCCTTTTGGACATTGTAGTCCTCAAGGGTACGACCATCTTCGAGCTGCTTCCCTGCAAAGATAAGTCTTTGTTGGTCAGGTGGAATTCCTTCTTTGTCCTGAATTTTCTGTTTCACATTCTCGATAGTATCTGATGATTCAACCTCCAATGTAATCGTTTTGCCTGTCAAAGTTTTGATAAAAATTTGCATTGTTTTATAATAATAAATATTAAAATATTTAAAAATATTATTCATTTTTTTTATATTTTTAGAAATACCATTATATACATAAGTTTATTATTTATAGTAATGTAATACTATTTAATATAGATAAATATCATCATGTTTATAATTTATTTAATATATATGAATAATTTAATATATATGAATAATTTTATTTATTATCGCAATAATTGATAAATCTTATAAAAAAATATTGTTATAATATATAAAAATATGTTTAAAAAATTAATGAAAATGAAAGTCGATCATCAATTACTCATTGTTGTTGCTGTTTTTGTCATCCTTTTTGCCCTCTTCTGGCCACGTGATCGCCCCTTAGCAAGCATAAACTTTGGTGCTAATTTAGGAAATCTTGGTGGAAAAATATCTCTTGAAGCACTTGAATCTTTAGATGAAGGTTTTGAAGGAAAAACATTAGCATTTTTCTATGCTCCATGGTGTGGTCATTGTCAAAAAGCTGAACCTGAATGGGAAAAAGCAGAAAAAATGAATAATACTGATGTTAAACTTGTTAAAATAAATTGCGATGAAAACAAGGAATTAGCAGAAAAATACGGTATCCAAGGTTTTCCAACATTTTATTTCTTACCACATGGATTAAATAATCCTAAAGATAGAGTTGAATACAAGGGTGATAGAACTGGTGAGGCTTTATTAGCATTTATTGCCAATAAATAAAAATATGATAATTCCTTTAATGTTATAATTCCTTTAATGTTATAATTCCTTTAATGTTATAATTCCTTTAATGTTATAATTCATTTAATGTTATAAATATAATTAAATAATATAATTAATTATATTTAATTATCTATTTCATCATTCATCTGTCTTACCTTCTCCTTCAATTCATCACGATATCTATCCATCTCTACTCTATTACCCAGTATTCTAACAGCTAATAATCCCGCATTCATCGCTCCATCCAAATTAACTGTCGCCACTGGAACACCATTTGGCATCTGCAAAATTGATAATATTGAGTCCCACCCATCTATCGAATTACTTGATTTAATAGGTACACCTATTACTGGTAATGAAGTTGTTGAAGCTATCATACCTGGTAAATGTGCAGCACCACCCGCACCTGCAATAATAACTTCTAATCCCCTTTCTTGTGCTGTTTCGCCATATTCAATCATCATTTGTGGTGTTCTATGTGCAGATACTATTTTCACTTCATAATCAACCTTGAACATCTTCAAAATATTTATTGCTTGATTCATAATTTCTAAATCAGATTTACTTCCCATAATTACACCAACCTTAGGATAATTAACCATCAATGTACTATTATCATTAATATCTACGCAATTTTTAACAATCTGTTTAATCTCTTCGACTCTTTCTATTAAATAATCTCTATCATATGATAAAATATTCAAATGACCCATCTTTCTATAAGGTCGTGTCTCTATCTTATCATAAATATGTACTTGTACATTTTCAAAATTATCTAAATTATATATAGCATTACCTGTCTCTATCTCTGGATTACCTAAAATATTTATACATGCACCATATTCAGCTAACTGTTTAACAGGGTACAATTTTAAACCTAATAAGCATCTAATTAAAATATCAAATTGCGAATTATTAAACATATCTTGTGTATGATGACCACTATTGTGAGGACGAGGTGCTAATTCATTCACATAAATTTCTCCATTAGATTCAAATAATTCAATAGCTAAAATACCAACAAGATTTGTAATTTCTGCTAATTTAGTTGCAATTTTATTAATTTTGTCCAAATTTACATCTTCAACAGGACATACTAAATAATCTAACATATTTTGATCTGTAAATTTCATTTCAACAGGTGGATAAATAATAATATCTCCATTAATATTTCGTGCAACTATAACAGATAATTCTCTATCCATTTGACAATATTGTTCAATAATACTATTTTTAGGATATAATTTATCAAAATAGTTCTCTTCATGTATAATTTGTGTTCCGTAACCATCATAACCACCAATACATAATTTATTAACAAATGGTGGGATCATATCTTTAGAAACAATAGAAATATTATCATAATAAAAAAATCTCATTGTATTAATATTATTCTCTAATAAAAAATCTTTTTGTACTTTTCTATCTTTAATAATTTCTAAAATTTCTGGTTGTGGATAAACATTTTTTTTAAAATAATTTTGCAAATATTTTAAAGCATCCGTATTTACATTTTCTATTTCAATAGTTATAATATCACATTTTTTACCAAAATTTACAATTTTATCATAATTATTTAAATCACCTATGGTATATTCTTTACAAATATTTTTAGAAGAAAAATTTTTACTGTTTGAATAAACATGAAAATCAATGGGATAATTAATACCTGCTTGAATTATCATGCGCCCTAATTGTCCACCTCCAATAATTCCGATTGTTTTACGTTGCATAATGTATATATTCTATTTTTCTTTTTTTAAGTCATTTTTCAAGTCATTTTTCAAGTCAACTTTTTTATTTTTAGATAAATAATTTGTGGCTGAATCTATTCCTAATTGATACATATTTTTTTTATCATCTTGTGTTAATTCAAAATTCATACTATGTATATTTTTGATATCAATAATGATTGTATTATCTATATAATCTTTCAAATGAAATTTTTCATATCTTTCAGTTAAACATTTAATAATATTAATCAAATAATCTTCACCATCTACAATACCATTTGAATTATGATTACTATGTATTATAATCCCTATTTTATTTTTTATATCTTTAAAATAATTCATTGGATAAGGTGAAAATAAAGCACCATCTATTAAAATTTCTGTTTCTTCAATCCCATTTTTAATAACATTATTTTTTAAAGGATTAAAAATAATTGGATAACTAATTGTAATTCTAATAGCATCTAATACTTTCATTTCCGGTGTTTCGAGATGACTATAATATTTTTCTTCATTTCTAATCAGTTCAGAACCAGTTAAGACCAATAATTTATTTGTTTTTTCAAAAAGATTTTTAAAAGTAATATCAGATGATATATTTTTCTGTTTAATAATAGCAATAAAAAGTTTAATTAAAAATTCTCCATTATCTAATCCCCAATTTTGAAATATAGTAGAAATATTAATATTACGATACTCGCTGAAATTTATATTAAACATAATTTCCTCTAATTCATTATATGTATATCCAATATTTAACAAAAAACATATCAATCCACCAATTGAACTACCAATATATGCTTCTACATTATTTAATAAATTATTCTCAAACAATACTTTTAAGGCACCTATTATTGCAATGCCTTTAACACCTCCGCCACTTATAACTAAATGTGTGTACATAATATATAAAATTTATATTATATATTTTTATATATTATTATATATAATGGACGAGAATTTTTCAATTAATGCAGAAGAATTACGCGATATCCATCGTATTAAGTCTAATAATAGAACTAAAATTTATATAAAATTATTAGAAAAATGTTATTATCGTATTAAAAATGCAGCTAATAATGATAATACTTATTTTATTTATCCAATCCCAGATTTTGTACTTGGTATGCCAACATATAATTTAGCATATTGTGCAGCTTTTATTATTCATGATTTAAGAAATAAAGGATTTATCGCTAAATTTTTTAATCCAAACATTATTTTTGTCTCATGGCAATTTGATAAACCATCTTTCATTAAAAATGGACCTAAAAGAATTACTTATAATGAACCTAAAATTGCTACTGAAACTCCTAAAAATATGACTATTACTTTAGATAAACCTAAACAAAGTACATTCAGATCTATTTCCGATTATCAACCTACAGGACACTTTATTTTTAATTAAATGAGGGAAAAACCAAGTTACCCCTTCAAAACACCATCTTTCGAGGAAGAATATTTTTAATTTATAAATGATAGTAATCCATCATCTATAATTATGTAAATCTTTTGCTTAATCTAACAAAACAGTCCAGAATGAAGATTATAAATATTCCTATTAAAATAAGAATAAATATATCTAAGAATCCTTCATCAATATTTTGTGTTACATTAAATTTTTCAATAATAGAATTATTAGATGATTTATCATTATTCAATAATCTGTTAACCTTATTTTTACAATCTTCACATTCTAAAACATGTTCTAAAAAATTTTCACAACTTGTTGTTGTAGTCAATTGACCATCTTTTTTAGTATCCATTTCACCTTTAATATCCATATAATATTTACTCATTTCTTCATCTAAATCGTTGATTGAATTTTTATTAGCTGATGTACTTACCTTTGTCATGTCTCTATCATTTAAAATATTTGTATCAACATCATTATCAATTTTAGGCATTTTAGTTAACATATCATCATCTTTTTTATATAAATTTGCATACTCTGTACCCCAAGCTTCTTCAAGAGAACAGTATGACATTTGCTTTGAAGCCATATAAATATAATATATGAATATATTTTATTTTATCAATTTTATAATTATATGTATATTAATTATAAATGAATAATTTACTTGATAGTATGGAAATTCAGACAGAATTATCAAATAGTTTATTACTTTTTTATATTGCATTAACATCAAATTTTTTAGTTAATTTTTTTCCTAAAACACATATAGATTTTATCAAAAATAATATTTTTGCAAAACATTTATTAGGGTTTTTTACAATGTTATTTTCTATATATCATATTACAACAATTAGTGATCTTACACAAATATTATTAGTTACACTATTTTTATACTTATGGTTTTTAATGACAACAAGATTACCACCTATTTATAATATTTTAATTATAGTATTTTTATCTTTAATCTTTTTGATTAATATTAAAATAGATCATTTACAAAAAAATAATAATAAAAATGTAAAAAATGAAATATTTATGTTATCAAAAATGGCTAAGAATATATTTACATTTATTATGATATTTATTGTATTAATTTATATATATTATTTATATTGATATAAGTAAAATTATGATTTTTATTTTAATTATACATATATATGAATAATTATATAATTGTGATTGTATTAATTATTATTATATTTTTATTTTCTGGTGATAAATATTTTATAAAAAAATTTATGGATAATAAAATGATATTTCTATTATTAATAATTTATTTTCTTTACAATAATTTCAATCTAATAATTTTATTTATATTATTAATATGTTTACTTTTATATGATGAAAAAATTAGACAATTATTATACTTACGTTCTGAAAAATATATTGATATAACTAAACATAAACTTAAAAAATTTTTAGATATTAAAGAAAACAATATTATTACCGATGAAATAAATAATAATAATCAAAATATTATTCCCGATGAAATAAATGATAATAATCAAATTATTATTCCCGATGAAATAAATAATAATAATAAAAATATTATTCCCGATGAAATAAATGATAATAATAAAAATATTATTCCCAATGAAATAAATGATAATAATAAAAATATTATTCCCGATGAAATACATGATAAAATTAATGATAATATATCCGACAATAATGAATTACAAAAATTACTAAATGAAATAAATATATAAGTATTATATATATGGAACAACTTCTATTTTATCTTAATAATAATAAATTATTTACTGGATGTGCTATGATCGTTATGAATATTGGAGGAAGATATATTTCTAAAGATCTTCCACGTAGTTTAGACAATATATTTAAACATATATGGATAAGACGATTAGTTATTTTTTGTATAGCATTTATAGCTACACATGATATTAAAATATCTTTATTAATAACATTATCTTATATTCTCATATTTAGTATATTACTGAATGAAAATAGTGGAATGTGTATTTTGCCTGAAAGTTATCTTGATTTTGATGAAGACGGTGTTATAAGTACAGAAGAATTAGTAAAGGCTAAAAATATTTTAGATAAATATAAAAAACATATATATAAAAATAAAAACTAAGAAAATGTTATCTTCATTAAAATTCTATTTATGTTGTATATATAGAATTTATATTTTTTATAAAGTAATTTTTAATTTGTAAACTTTTATAAAAAATATATTTAAACAACTATGCGTATATTTTATTAAATAAGTTTCTAAATTCGTTATATAATAATGAATGAAGATGATAGCAGAAATAATAAACAATTTAAAATTGAAAGAGCAACAAATTCTAATAATCATCTTATGAATGATACTATTAATATTAAAACTGAAAATAATGTTAATATAGAAAGAGAAGATGAAAATATTAAATTATCCAGTGTTAAAAAATCAGATAGTGTTGACTCAAAACCTCAATTAACAACAGATAATTTACAAAATAATATTCAAAAACCAAAATTAGTTCCTATGGATGGATTAGATCTTCTTTCTAATCCAAAAAAAACATATGAATCTTCTGCAAATAATACTGATTCTGATAAAGATGTACATAATTATCCCAGTGATAGTTCATCTGACCATAGAGTAAGCAATACATATGATAATCTATTTAATACATCTGCACCAATGAATGATGATCATGATTCACATGATAATGATTATCATAATTATTCAGAAAATAAATATTCAGATAATAATTATTCAGAAAATAGATTTTCCGATCATAAGTTATCTGAAAGTGAAAATGATTATTCAAATAATAAAAATTATCAAGATACATTATCTATATCGTCTGTATCAGATAGAGATGAAGTTAATCAGCAAAAAACTTATGAAGAATTACAAAGAGAAAAACAATTTCTTTTATTTAAATTGGAAAGATTGGAAAAGAGTATGAAAGTTAAATTATCGCGTAGATATACTATGGCATCCAATATTGATGATATTAAATATGAATATGAAAAATTGAAGAGACAGAGAGATGTTGATAAAAGTATTAAATTTCAAAGAAAAGCTTTAATGGCTATAACAAGTGGTTTTGAATTTCTTAATAACAAATTCGATCCAATTGATGCAAAATTGGATGGATGGTCTGAAAGTGTAATGGAAAATATTGATGATTATGATGAAGTTTTTGAAGAGTTACATGATAAATATGCTGAAAAGATCGAAGTTGCACCAGAATTAAAACTAATGATGATGGTTGGTGGTAGTGCATTTATGTTCCATTTGACTAATACTCTTTTCAAATCCAATGTACCCAGTTTAAATGAAATTCTCAAACAGAATCCGGATATTATGAGAAATATCTCAGAAGCCGCTGTTAAAAGTATGGGTAACAATATGGGTGGTGATGACGAATTTACAGATATGATGAGACAAGGTGTTAATATGAAAGCACAACAGTATGAAAGAGAAACGAGTTCTGGTAATAGAGGCGGTTCTATGCGCGGACCAACTAATATAGATGATTTAATGTCTGATGCCAGTGATGGAGAGAGTGTTCATAATGTTAGTTATAATCCGAGAAAACAGAGAAGATCCAGAAAGAGTAGTCAAGGTATAAATATTGATGTGTAAAAAAAATTGACAAATTTTTTTGTATTTATATATTGTTTAATTTTTAAGACAAATGTCAATAATCGAACAACAAAACAATACTGGTTTATACCAGGATATGAATAAGGCGCTCACCGAAGCAGCAAACGCTGCAAGTAGGGAAGGCACAGAAGAATTAGGTCCTAAAGCCAAGGAGACTCTGAATAATAAAATCACAAGTCTTGGTGAAAAGGTATTTTTACGTAAGAACTGGGACGGAACCCACGCGGCATTCGTTGTTGTGAAAACTTCTAATCTCGAAGATCTCGAAAAGATTGTCCTCGTAGCAAATAAAGAAGCCAAAGAAAAACTGGCGCGTTTGAAAACTTACGCTGAATCCATAGAAGAGAAATCAGAATTCAAAACTGATAAAAAGTACGAAGCTGCAAGAGAATTCATGGAGGATAACAAGTGTGACTATTTTACTTACCTTACCCGTTCCAAAGCGGGTTCTGAAAATGGGAACATAGAGTTAGTCGAATTTGGGCTTTATCATTTAGATTTCGCCAGAGAGCCAGAGATGACCCAATTTAAACGCATGGTCGTTTCTAAGGATCCTTCTGAAACCCCGAAGATTGTTATAGCGGGTCATCATCATGATCAGCTTCAATGGTTTGTCAACGGAAAAATTCCTGATGATTGCAGTGAGTGGGAACTTTCTGATGAACAGCAAAAAATTTTCTTGGAAAAGTTTAAGCAATCTGTGAAAGTGGATGATGATTTTAGTCACAAATGGATCCCTGAGAAAAATGCAACGATTAAACTCATTATTAATAATAATGAGATAAATATAAGTCGTGTGCAGTTCATTATTGTGGATGATTCTGGTGAACATATCATTTTGGGGAAAACCCATGAAAACAATCGCAAAATGCTACTCGATCTTGATCCTAACCGTCCAATGTATGAGGTGAAGTACTGTGGTGGAACAGTCAATCTGGAAGATCTTGAAACGGGGCAGAAGGAAGAATCACATTAATTGTGTGACTTTTTATAAATAAAATTTATTTTTAAGTTAAAAATATATTATTATAATTATTATAATAATATAATCATCATTATATACATAATTTATTAGATAATTTATTAGATAAGTTTATCAAATAATTTTATTAGATTTCAAGAAATATAAACCCTGTAAATAGGTATCTGCTAAATCATCTTTCTTATTATATTTATTAAAATAATTTAACATTTCCTCATTATCTTTCAATATATATTTACAATACTCTTTTGCTAAATACTTATTCTTCTCGTGTGTATCTTTAATTTCACACTCTATCTCAGGTCCATCATATACCTTCATTTTTTGGGTAGCATTTAATAAATGTATCTCATTAATACGATTATTTTTATTAATACCTTCTAACATATAGTAACCATATAATAATATTTGTATAGACTTCATAATCGGATTTTTATGTACTGGTTGATTTTCAATTACAACTTCATCAACATCTAAAATATCATCTTTTATTTTATCCAATTTGTTGTATAAAAATTTACCTCTTTGAAAAAATGATATATTATTAACTGTAATATATAATTGACACTCCTCTTCTGTCTGATCTATATGTTTTTTACAAAAATATTTACCACAATTTGTATAAACATGTGCCTTCATTTTGCAAGGTTTCTTACTTTTATTGATTCCTTGACACAATTCATGTTTAGGTATTTTATCTAAACCTTTACCATGTATACCACAATAATAGTGTCTATTTTCATCTACTGTTTTATATAAAGATGCTTTTTTATCACAATTATTTCCATTTTTAAGAAATCCTTCACATTTATATATAATAGGTCTAATATCTTCTAAAATATCAATTACATCCCATTTGATAATATTTTTATTGTCCATAATACAGTATGCCAAATTATTAATTCCAATATCCCATGAAGCAATTTTCATGATATTTTATAATATATAGTATTTTTAATTTTTTTAAACCCTTTAATAAACTTGTATAAAAATAATTCTTTTTCCTATTTTTCCTATATTTTTTTATTTTTTTGATAACACTTTTACTGTCAGAAGATAACTTTCAGTTATCGTCCTGCTTTCAATTGCTGAAAGCAATTTCAAGTCAAACTTGTTTGCGATATAAAAAGTGTAAAGCTTAGAGAATTTTTAAATCCATATATGACTCCAAAGTCTTTTTTGGATCAGTTAAAGGCTTGTCACGCTTCAATTTTAATGTTGCTTTTTGTACATTGTTATCATCTAATGGTATATATGACTGATCATCCGTAATATCTTCAAATATATGTTCTTCAATAGAAGGAACTAATGATATCATTGGAGGCAATATTACACTATATTCTTTATTGATAAGGAAATTTTTTCTAAATTCTTCAATGCTTAAAAATCCACCAAATATTTTTAATATATTTCTTGGAGGTGCAAGCTTGATCTTAATATATGATGTATTATACATCTTTTTATATAATAAATTTAATAAAGAATATATTTCCCACATATTATATTTCTTTTGATCAAAATTATATGATGCTGCACAATTAAAACTACAAAAACATCCACTTAAATAAAACTTTTCATTAAACATTTTTTCTGGCAATGCACAAGGGACACTGTCAAATGGATGACAACACCACATACAATAAATATTAGTTGATTTAGGCCACTCCATTCTAATATTTCCATCCATAAATTCATACATTACATTAGATAATGATCTTTTGACCAATTTTTTTTCTGAATTATCATCTGTTTGTAAAATTTCACTAAAATTATCATTATTATCTTCTTTATTATCTTCTTTATTATCTTCATTATCTTTATTATCTTCATTATTATTTTTTTTTATATTTTTATTTGATAAATTACCTATTGTTTGAAAATTCATTTCAGGTTCATAAGGTCCTGGTTCAACCGATTTATTATCTTCTCCAATATTATATTCTAATAAAGAATTATTAGTAATATTATCTAAGTCTGATTGAAATATAGGTAAATGTAAAATAATATTTTCATCTATATTTTCAATTTTATTATTTATAGGTGTTGTAACACTATATACTTTTTCTTTGGGTTTTCTACCACGTTTTTTAGGTATTTTAGGTTTCAAATCTTCTTCAGTTTTTGGTTTTGGTTTTCTACCTCTTTTTTTTGGAACAGAATTATTTATAGAATCATCCGGTTTCGCTTTAGGCTTTCTACCACGTTTTTTAATTTCTTTTTTTTCTATTTCTAATTCCATAATATATTAATAATTTTTTATGTTATATCTTTAAGTAATATACAAAAAATATTAATATATTATATAGTATGTTAAAAAATAATAATAAAAAAGGGGGCAACGTGATTAGTAATGTAAAGATAGGTCCAAATAAGCCTGTTGAATCTTTAGGAAACAATATTGATTATTATGAATTTTACATCAAACGTAGAAATATTATGAATATATTAGTAGAAATATCTATTGCATTTTTAAGTCAGTTATTAAATTTTTGTACAGATAATAATAAGATTGATTCAGATACTATTAAAAGTGATATAAATAATATTATCAATAATATCAAAACAAATAATACAAATAATTTATTACCTTTAATTAAAGATAGTAATTCTTTAAATAATAATGCTTTAAAAATCAACAATCTTAAAAAAAATGTATCAATTGATAAAATATTAGAATTATTTACAAATATATATTTAAGAAGCGTGATAATAACTAAAAATAATATTAAAAATTATAAATTGCCAAATAATGTAAAAAATATATTATCAGAAATATTGGAAAATAGTAGTAATATTTCTAAAAATAATACAACATTACCCACTGGTAATAATTCTAATAATGTGATTGAAACTATAAATTCTATAATTAATTTTAAGACAAATATAAACAAAAAAATTAAAGAATTGAATAAATGTTTAAAACTTATTGATAATAATAATACTTATACACGTATAGTTACAGAAGAGTATAACAAAATTGCTTATGAGAATATAAATATTACAATAGAACAAATAAATAAAAATTATAAAAGTTTAATTTCAAATTCAAATTCAAATAATTATAACAATATAACTTTATATAATTTAATAATTGATTATTTAAATTTAGTTACAAATGTTTATAAATTAGATGTTTATAAAAAAGAATGTAAATTTTTTTGCGGAAATAAATCTACACCAAAAAATAATAATTAAAAACTGAAAAAAACTGAAAAAAACTGAAAAAAAATATCTTAAAGATTTAACTATATTATTATCTAATAATGAAAAATTTATCAGGACGTATTGAACTAATTATCGGTCCAATGTATGCAAATAAATCAACAGAACTTATAAAGATATACAACAGATACAGTGTTATTAATAAAAATATTATTGTTATTAATCATGTTATTAATAATAGATATGGTACAAATAGTATTAGTACACATGATAAAACAGTTCTTAATGATTGTATGATTTTTGATAAATTATCTTTATTAAGGGAGAATCATGAAGAATTGTATCAAAAATCTGAAATAATTATTATCGAAGAAGTGCAATTTTTTCCAGATGCATACGAATTTATAACAAATGCTGCAGACAATGATAATAAAATTATTATTGCAGCTGGATTAAGTGGTGATTTTAATCGTCAACCATTTGAAATTGTTACCAAATTGATACCACATGCGGAAAAAATAAATAAACTTTCGGCGCTTTGTAAATATTGTTCAGATGGTACATCTGCACATTTTAGTAAATTAATTGTTAAAGATTTTACTGAAAATGGACAAATTATAGTTGGTGGTACAGAAAAATATGAAGCTGTTTGTCGCAAACATTATTTAGAATAATTACATAATATCCATACCTTTAATAATAAATACAGCTAAAAGTCCAATTACTATTATTATTAATAGTTTATCAAACATAAATTTATCAAAAGTCATAAATGGTTCTACAGTATCTTCATTTTCTGATTTAAAATTTGGTACATCAGTATCATATTTTGAATATTTGTCTCTTTGCTCTGTTAATTCTTTTAGATTATTTGACATTTTAGATGATGGTGTATTAGGATTATCTATTACTTTTATTGTCATATATATAATATTAGAAATTTAATTAAACTATTTATACTTTAATTTGATAATGACATAAATTTATTGTAAGGGGCAATAATATTTTTATATCTATAAATTATCTGTTTTCCATTTATAGTTTTAATTACTGGTTTTGCTAATTCTACTCTTGTACCTGCATATTTATACTCTTTATTATCACTATTTTTAGTTGTTTCTTTTATTATAAATACTAAAAGATTTTTATTATTTGTATTTTTTAAATCTATTTTACGACTTAATTTTGTAAATGCCTTATTTGCAGCTCTTTTTGGTGTTTTAGCAATATAACGACCATAATTATCTCCATCATTAGGATAACCTACAATAGTAAATGTTCTATTTATCATAATATATATACTAATATATTATAATTTTTATAAATTAATAAATTAATAAATTAATAAATTATTTTTCATCTGCACGAGATACAATAGCTTTAAAGTGGTAGTGGATAAAAACTGTTTTACCTGTTTTTGGATCTTTACGAGGGACTTTTCTTGGTTCAACTAATTTAACGAATTTGCCAACATATGGACCGTATGTTTTATGTGCTGAACCTTTAGTTGTTTCTAATAAAGTGAATTTAACTTTGCATTTATTTTTATTAGTTTGACCACTGTGTCTGCAGATTTTAGTGAAAGCGTGTTCAGCAGCTTTTCCTGGGGTGTTATTCTTCTTAGTGCCGTGGTAGTAACGAATAGCGTATTCTTTGTTATTACTCATGTTACGTCCATCAATGTTAACAACACGGAAACTGCGAAGTGGGTTACCTTCAGCATCTAATTTACGTTCTCTGGCACCTCCACTATTTTTATGAGATTTATGAGATTTACGAGGTTTATAAGAACCACCTCCGCTGGAACTATATCCACTAATTAAACTGGTGAGTTCTTCTAAATCTGCTTGAAATTGAGCCTGTGTATATTCAGAACTTGGCATTTTTATATAATATATATATATTTTTTTTTATATATTTATCATTAAAACAAAAATAAATATAATTAATAATATTACTATATCTTTATTATTATTATTATTATTCATAAATTTTTCTATAGTACCTGAAATTTTTTTTCCACTATCTATATATCCTTGAGAATATAATTTTTCTAAACGCATTCTATTAACTCCCGCAGGAGACATATTTTTATATAATGTACATCCTGCACTTTCTTCTGTATTTTTAGTTATTTTATATGATCCACAAGGATAAAAATTAGATAAACTAAAAGTTTTCATACTTATTATATCTTTATACTATAATTTAATTATTTTTTCATTATATTTTATTTTCTTAAATATATATAATTCCATATCATTTTCATTATCAACTGAAATTACTTTAACCAATTTAAAACCATTATCCTCTATATTTGATATTATTTTACTATTATCTTTCGGTATATACAATTTTGTTTTACTAATTTTTTTTCTACCATCAGCCAATACTACAGTTTCTACATATTCTACACTTTCATTATCAATCGGTTTCCAATATGCATCATGTGTAAATTTATTAAAATATGTTAATCCATGTTTAACACCAGACTTATCTTTATAATATTGTGTAAATGCTCTTGCTCCTGGATCTAATTTTTTTCTATTAAATACATGTATACACATATAACCATCTTCTTTTAACCAAAAATAAAAATTTTTTATTATTTTATTCATATCATCTAAACTATTATGATATAAACTATCTAATAAACAAATAACAATTGTAAATTCTTCTGAATCAAATAATTTATCATTTGTTAAATTATCATTAATAAAATTACCTTGTGGGTTTCTAACTTTAGCATATTTTATTAACTCATTAGATACATCAACACCTATAGTAGGAAACTTATTATTTAAATATTGATAATGTCTACCTGGACCACAACCCGCATCTAAAATTTTATTATTTTTATTCTTACTATCAATCTGTTTAATTATACTATTAATATCACTTTTATATAATTTATCTTCATTAAAAATAATATTATATAATTTAGCATAAAGTTTATCATTTACATTTTCAAAACCTTCAATCTTTTCTTCATTATCACTATTATATGAAAAATATAATATAGATAAAATAACAAATAATAAAATATAAATTATATCCATATATAATTTATATATATAAAATACTTAAACAATTCGTTCATAATTATTAATTTAAATATACATCTAATATAAAATATGACACAACAACTTGATGAAAACACTCTCGTCAAAATAATTGAAAATATTATTTCATTTGCAACCAGCGAAGAAATGTCTAATCTTGCCAGAATAAATAATGTAATTTATCATAAAAGACTTACTGAAAAATATCAAGATTTCTCTATATCTTATCCAGGATTATTTAATACTATTGTTGATGATCCTAAAAAATTTGATATGAACAGATTGAGACAAATGCTCAATATGAGAAGAAAAATTAATAATAATTCTATGACATACGAAGAAGCATCTACAAAAATTGGACAACAATATTACGATGAATTTGCTAAACCACTTGTTGATAATCTACCTAAACACTAAGATATATAATTTATATATCTACTATTTTTATTAACCATAATATTATATTTTTTACACCAAGAGATAGCATTGTTAATTTGTTTTTTAACAATTCTATGATATTTTTCCTTTTCAGGTCTATTATTTACATATTTAATTGTCTTTGAAATATATTTTAACTGATTTTCTATATATTTTTTATTATATTCATTCATAAAATGTATAAAATCATTGCCAAATTTTAATCCACTTATATCTAATGCATATTTATCATCATTCCAATTTTCTAATATTATATATAATTCATTCATTGTTTTATCATCAATCCCTTTATACCCTTTAGCAATTAAATACTTTTCAGAATTTGCAGCTCTACTTGTCTTCGGTTTAATAATATAAACTTCATCATAAAAATAATACAAAAGATATATCATTTTCATTGTAAATAATGTAAAAATATCAAATATTTTACATACAAAATTTCCACCAATTTCTTGTATACCTAATGCTGTAACTATTTCACAAAATATTATTCTATAAGATAACTGTTCCTGATTATTAAAATCAATAGAATAATCAAAACCTCCATCAGCAGTAACTAAATAAGATTTATCTTTATCAAAAATCTTTGTAAAATTTTTAACATCTTCTATATTGTATAAATTACCATATTTAATATGAAAATTAAATTTATTATTATTTATAACTTTTTTCCAACCAGGAACATATTTATTTGTTGATGGTAAAGTTATCCCATATATTTTATCATTTATATAATTTAAATTACCATTATTTTTTCTATAACTATATATAGCTTCCATAAATCCACCCGGACCTTCAGCTAAACTTGTTGTTGTAATTGAACTTTTTTTATTATCTAATAAATTATAATCATGTATCATTTCGACCATCTTAAAATATGATCTACTTAATGGTATATATCTTGCAATACTATTATTTTTTTTTTCCTTATTATGCGATAAATGTATTAATTCATATGGATTTGTTACTTTTTTCATTTTATCCCAATCTTTATTATTTTCATCAATTTTACTTTTCATTATATTTAATTCATTACTTAAATTAGGATACATAACAAATATTTTTTCAGATGTTACTAATTTTAATTCATTATCAATAAAATTTAAATTAATTTTATCAATCTTCATAATATTATTATAACTCTTTTATTTTAAGTACCTTTATATTTTTTTAATTTTAATCTTTTTAACACCACTTGTCTTTTCATCACTTTTTATTAATGTCTGCAATTTCTTATAAACACTATCAGGAGGATTTTTAATCTTCTTATAAATAAATTTATTATTCAAAAAACTTAAATCTTTTTCTATTTCACTCATTATACTTGATTTACCTGCATTACTATTTTTATTCATTTCATCATATATCTCCGCAAATTCAACAACCTTCACCTTCTCTAACCCATAATTATTTAACATCTCATCTAAAAATTTAAAATCAACTAAAGATTCACGATGAGTTGTATCTATACTTGAAATATATACATCTATATTTTTATCATATTGTGATCTTGGTGAATTAAATACAGCACCCTTATACAATTTTTCTATCTTCCATACTAATTCATTATCTTTTTTACCTTCTATCGAATTTTTACCCTTTAATGCTTCCATTACTCTTCTTCCATCAAAACACGTACCAATAAAATGACCACCTATCTTCAAATTATCTGTAACATTTTGTAAAAATGATCTTAATTTTAATTCACTCTCAAAATAATAATGTAAACAAAATTGACTACTTACAACATCAAACATATATTTAGAAGATATATCATCTCTCATATTTTTCTTCGCAGAATTATCTAAAGCTGCATCATAATTCGGAAAAATTAATTTAGATGTATCACCCCAAATAAATTTAACATCTGGCTTATTCTTATTATTAAATTCACTATAATACTTTCTTGCATACTCTAAACAATTTTCATCTATATCTATACTAATAACATCCTTATAACCTCCATTTGTCCATTTACTTAAATCTCCAGCCTTACCACCAGCTAAATCTAATAGTCTACCTCCATCTTTTGGTGCAACTTCTTTAATTAGTTCCTTCTTCACAACTAAATTATGGAAATTTTGGAATGGCATTCTCTTATTCGACTCATACTCTTGACAAGCATAATATGAATCATTTTTCTCTATATTAGATTCAGATATTGAACCATATGATAAATCACTATATGTTAATGGATATGATACACTCTTCCAAATATCATTTGCTGTTCTTTCATTATTACCATAAATAGAATCCCCAGCTTTATATCTCTCTGTTTTATCATGACGAACTCTAATCGGAATCCACGGAAAATCATCTTTTGAAGAATCATATACAAATTCAACTATTGTATCATCCAAAATTTCATTATATTTACCCGTAATTGGATCTTTTGCAATCATCTTTCCATTTCTATCTAACACAATTTTAGCTCTATTAATTTCTTTTGCTTCCTCTTCACTTTTATTAAGTGGATTAAATTGAAAAGGTTTATAAATTCTTTTACCATTTTTACCATTTTTATTATCATAATCCAATTTACCAACATATAATATTAAAGTTTTATATTGATATACTACTGATTCACCATTTTCTTTATAAATAATATAAGGTGATTTAATATCATGTCCATTTTCATTTTTCTCAATTTTAACCAAAAAATCAAATGAATTGTAATTAGGTGGCTTCCATTTAAATAATTTATCCCACGTTCCAACTTTTTTAGGATATTCTTCTTTCATTGGTGTAAATATTAAACCATCAACATCAAACTCATAATTTTCCCTATTATTCCATAAGTCTGATATTTTTTCAAATATATTATCACCATACTTATAATCTTTCATTTTAATAACCATTTCACTAACTCCTTCAGATTTTAAATTTTTTAAACATAATGCTAAATTTCCAAGCCTTGATTTTTTATCATCTACCAATGGTAAATTTCTAATATCATTCCCTCTTTCATATAGCATATCATAACATAAAAATAAATTATCTGTTTTAATATATTCCCCTTCTATTAAACTACCGCTCCAATTAACACTCTGTAAACCTGTGTATTTAACATTTAAACTATTATCAATTAAATATATATTACCATTAATATTCTTATCAGTACTATTCAATATATATAACAAATTTCTAACTCCATCTGCTTTTAATGTCACTGCATAATTTTTAACTATATTTAACACATGTTTCTCTACTAAATTAATTTTATGCAATGTTACCGGATTTACAACAATAAATAATGGATTACTATAATTATTATAATTATTGCTATAAGTAACCATCTTTTTATATGAATTAATTACATCTTCACATTCACTTTTTTGAATAATATTGTCACTATTGTGATATAAAAGTAATAATATTTTGATATATTTGAATAAATTATGATAAATTATCTTTTCATCAGCCTCATTACCAATATACTCTATCTCAACCTCATAATTTACTTGTGATTTAAAAACATTCGATTTCTTAAAAGATACACCATCAGACATTTTAATAGATGTTAAATCAAATTGGAACATATTATCAGGAGTTTTGATACTATACCTGTTTTTAAGACGATATGTTTTGCTCTTTTTAGTATCTTTTAATAAATCTAACATTTTAGATTTAGAATTGTCATCAAGTTCATCTTCAGTAGATAAACTTAATCTAACATTGTATTCATCTAAATCAATCTTATTTATATTTCTCTTTTTTATAAATTTATAATCTATTTTATCTGTTAATTCCTCAACTAACCAATACATTTTAACTGAATCTTTATTATTAATTGTCATTCTATAATCATCTGCTTTAACATCTAAAACTGTTTCAATAGTATAATCTTTAAAATTATAACCACCGTTTTCTTTAGAAAAAATTAGATTATTTAAAATATTTTCAAATTTATAATAATCTAAATTAGGATTTTCAGAAAAATTTTTACTACATATACGTGCTTCAAATTCATAACCAGTTTTTTTACTAACATCATTTATCATTTTTATAATATTATTATAATCATCTTTGCTAATATTCATTGTATATTATTATAATAGATATTACTTTAAATAACTTAAGATTTAATTATATTTTCAATTTCATTATATAATTCATTTTTAGTTTTAAGTATTTTTTTATCTTTATTAACAGAATCTTTATCAATATCTATATTATATCTTGATGCTAATTCTTGCAAATCTTTTAATAACATTTTTTTTATAGGTTTTAAGTCATTAATATTTTCAGATTTATTGACATATTCATTTGTACATTCATCTGTACATTCATCTGTACTTTTTTTAATTTTAATAACTTTTTTAGTAATTACATAATTTTCATATAATATGTTAACTAACTCATTTTCACTATATTTTAATACACTATTACCATCTTTTTGTAAAATTGGATAATATTGATCATTCTTATTTAATAATAAAATTGTTGGTTTATACGGATTTGATTCATCAGAATCATTATGAGATAAAATATGAAAAGTATTTTTTATTTTTTCATCTTTATTTATCATAAAAATATATACATTTATTCCAAAATAATCAATAATATATTGTTTAATATATTCATCTATGTCTTTATTAATATCCAATAAAGATTTTTGCATTAAATCTTTTTTAAACTTTCTAAGTTTAACATAATTAAATTTACGATATAAATTCTTATTTTCTAAATCATAACATAACTCTTTACGAAATTTATTAATATAATCTTCTTTGTTTGATTCTATTACAAAATTATTATCTAAACAATAAAGAAATGAATATATTAAACTATTTTTATTATTATTAGTATAAACATAATAATAATCAGAAAAAATTTTATTTAAGAATATAAAAGACTCAGGTAATGAGAATGTATCATCGTATTTTTTATTAATATAATTTATATATACATTCTCATCAGTTTTAGTAATAAACTGATTATAAAGATTTTTAAGTTTTTGTTGTTCAATGTCTAAATAAGTTAATAAGGTATTAAAAGTTAACATTGTTTAATATATTATATCATTTTATTTTTAAATATTTTTCATTTTTTTACAAATTTTTAATATATTTATTAGTTATTTTTCATAATCATCATCAATATCATCAACATCATCAACAACATCTGCATCATCAACATCTGCATCATCAACAACATCTGCATCATCAACAACATCAGCATCATCAACATCATCAACAACATCTGCATCATCAACATCATCAACATCATCAATATCATCAATATCATCAATATTTTTAGTATTATCTTCTAAATAATCATCATTATTATCTTCAAGATAATCTTCATAACTTTCTTCACCAATATTATATTCAGTATTATTCTTTTTATTTTCACTTTTATTATTTTTATAAATAATATTCTGAATATTATTACCATTTTGTTTATAATTTTTAATTATTTTTGCCTTAGTACCTGTATATTTTGGTTTAGACTTTTTTAAAGATATTTTAGCACCTTCAAGCTCTTCTTCTTCTTCTTCTTCTACTATATCTTTATTATTATTATCATATACTTTTTCTATATTATTATCATCTTTTATTTTTAATTCTTCATTATTAGTTTTAACTATTTTTTGATCATCGGTTTTATCATGTTCTTCACTATATTCTTTATCTATTTTATTAAACATTTTATTTTTCTCTAATTTAATAACTTCATCTTTTTCATCTAAAGTTTTTCTATTATCAATACAAAAATTTACAAATTTATATATTTTTTCAAATAATTTATCATCTAATATAGACAAATTTATAAATATACCATTGTCATTTTTTGTATATTGATCTGTATTAGCTTTAATAATTTTAAATATTTCTATATGCTCATCTTTACTTAAATAACCAGATTCTTTTACTAATGTTTTCTTATTATCTGAGGTGTATTTCATTTTTAATATTTATATTTATATTTAAAAATAAATATTATTAACCTTTAAATACTATTATTTTTACAATATCCAAAGTATAAATACTATTATATATGAATGTATCTTTATTCATATGATTCTTCATCCTCTTCATCCTCTTCATCCTCTTCATCCTCTTCATCCTCTTCATCCTCTTCATCCTCTTCATCATCTTTATCATCTTCATCATCTTCATCATCTTCATCCTCTTCATCCTCTTCATCCTCTTCATCCTCTTCATCCTCTTCATCATCTTCATCCTCTTCATCCTCTTCATCCTCTTCATCCTCTTCATCCTCATCATCAGTCATATAAGTATCAGATTCATCTTCCAACATATCAGTTTCACTTTCTTCTTCATCGTCTATTTCTTCTTCCATTTCTTCTTCATTATCAAAATCTTGTATTTCATTTATAGAATTTTTATTATTTAAATTATTGGATGAATTATTTTCTTCAAATATATCAGTCATTTCTTTATTTTTTTCAACTTCTTTTTTAACTTTTATAATTTTTTTAACATCTTTATCAGTTGTTAATTTTCCAATAATATCTATTACATTATTATTTAATGTATATCTTTTACCAATTACTAAAACATCAATCTTTTGACCTACCATTAAATTTTTAAATGCTTCTTTATTATTATGATATTGTTTTGCTATAATAATAGATAATGGAGAATTTTCGGCTTGTAAACCAAATTTGTTTATACGTGTTATTGTACATTCAATCACATTACCTCTAACTGGATTACAAACATCAGCCGAATATTCTACATTAATAAATAAATTACCAGAAAAATTATTAGACATTACTTTTCCTGAACTTCTTTTTATAATTTTAATACTATCTTCTTTAATATAACCTTCTTTTATGCATTTATTACCTACTTCATATTTTAATATATTTTCTATATTTTTATTAATATTTTTATTAATATATTCAGGTTTTAATATAAGTTGTTTGTTTAAAATTGTATTAATATATATATTTTTTTCCATTAATATATTTTATTATAATATTTTTATATCCTTTTATTTTCATTTTTTTTTCATTTTTTTTTAAATTTTTAATCTTTTGCATTATTAATTAACCATTTTCTATTAGGATCTATATTATCTTTTAATCTAAAGAAAAACTCTATTTCTAAACATAAAAAGGTCTTCTTGCCTTTATCTTTAAAATTTTTCATATTTAATTCATTTCTTAATTTATATAACATATCTAAACTATAAGTTTCACATGTTCTACCAGTTATTTCTGTACGTTTTGATTTTTTTTCTTGTAAAGTTATTGATTCTTTATATTTATTTTTATCAACTATTTGAAATATTACTTCATTTTTTTTATTATATGTTATTAACCCTAATATATTATATTCTTTTTTTTCCATTCTTGATAATATCTTTTTATGCAATAATTCTATTCTTTTTCTAATATCATCTCCACATAGTATCCAATTATTATCCTTAATACAATAATATTTATTTCTAAATTTAAATCCAAGTATTTCGCTATTTAATTTTTTATCTTTATTGGTTATTAATGCTTCTAAAAATAAATTATTTACATAATATTCTAATATTTTCTTTTCTAAATCTTTATCTAATTTTTTCTTATTATGTTCTATAATAATATTCTTTAATAAATTTACTATATCATTTTCTGATAATCTATCTAAAACTATACCTAAAATTGCATTAAAACTATCATTTATTTTAATATTATTAACATTTATTGTATTTTCTAATAATTTCCCATAGCTTTTTATTTTTTCTGATATATTTTTTAATATATCTTCATTCTTTTCATCATTTACAGAAATATCTTTAACATAATTTAATAATTGTAAATCTTTTGTTTTACTTGTTATTGGAACTTTACGATAATACAAAGGTATTGATTCATCTGTTATTTCTTTTGGTTGATATATATAATATTTGCCACGATATATTAAATATCCTTCTCTATTAAACTTATCATATACTAATTCATCTTTATTTTTAATAATTTCATCTAATGCTTTATAAATATATTTATCTTCTATTGTTGGTAAATCTTTTCTTACATTTTTAACTATTGTATCTAAATTATAAATTATATTTTTTCTATACATCATCTTAATATATCTTTTTGCTAATTCTATATCCCCTTTTGCAAAAATTAAATTATATGTATCTTCATTAATTTTTAATTCTTTACCTTTTGGTGATTCCCAATTACATTTATAATTACAATCAGCCATATAATCACACGCTCTATTATAAGGTTTATCATTAATACTATGTTTTATTTTATGCCCACTTGATGTTTCTATTGAAAGCTCTTTATTATCAGAAAATATATTACCATTTTTATTTAATAAACAATCAACAGCACTCTTTTTTAAAATATGTTCCACATTTTTAATCTTAATATCTTTCATTTCTGATATTCTATATTTCCGTTCATCTATTGTTTCAGTTTCTCTATCTTTTAAAGATGCTTTAATAGATGGGGTTGATGCATATAAAAATATTTCTACATTTCGATCTTTTTCTGGTAAATCTTTATGAGAACAATTTCTAATTCCTCTTCCTATAATTTGTTCTAATGATGAAATATTATACCATGGTTCTAAAATATGTACTTGTCTAATTCTATGAAAATCTATACCTTCACTTACTGCTTCATTTCCTATGATAATCTTCACATTTTCACCATATTTATTATCTTCCGAATTAATTATATTCATCGCTTTACCAATATCTATTTTAGTTAATTCTTTATTGCCAGTTAATAACATATATCTTGTCTGATACCATTTATGATATTTAGGATTTGTAGGTTTATGTATAGCATCTGATGCAAACTTACCACAATGAAAACAAATTGGATTAGTTTTACCCCCACCACCTTTACTATTAGCACGATAATCTAATAATGATTTGTCTCCACTATCTTCATATCTTGTAATTCCATTCTGCTCCAATGCTAAAGCAAATGGTAAAACACCAGCATCAATATAACGTGAATAGATGAAAACTATACCTTTTGATTCTATAATATTGTTTAATGCTTTGTAAAACTTATTAGAATATTTTTGTAAATAATCTTTACTTAAAAATGGTTTCTCTTCTTTTGTACCTTTATTAAAAATTGTATGACTTTGATATTTATAAGTAACACGCTTTCTTTTATTAATAACTTGTATTATCTTTTGAAATGCACCGTTACCATTATCTTCACTTGAGATACCATGTTTGGCAAATACAAATTTACCTAATTTAGTTGGATAAATAATATTAGAAACATAAATTAAATTTGAAAGACCACTCATACCTTTTCTTTTATTATTTGATACATTATTGTCATTTTCATTATTAACATTATCTATATTTTTGGTATCTGTGCCTTTTAAAATTTCTTGATAAGCTTTAAATTGATATTCACTCATATTACATAATACTAATCTTAAATATCTAATTCTTTCATCTGGTTTTAATATCTTTCCACGAATATCATACTTAATCATTTTAGGAACAACTGATTCAGGAGAATATAATCTTAATGGAAATGTTATAGGATTTTCCCCACGTAAATATGATACATATCCTCTACTTGCTTCAGTTAATATTTTATCACCATTAGATTTAATTATTCCATTACTATCAAAAACATCACTTATCTTAATAGTATCTCTTTTATCATTTAATAATAATAAATTTAGTAAAAATATAATTTCTTTAGGTTGATCATACATAGGTGTAGCACTCATTAGAACTAATCTCACATTTTTAGAATATCTAATAATAGTTTCTAAAATTGGGGGAACCTTTTTTATATTTACATCTGAATCAGTCTTAACATTAATATGATGAACTTCATCTATAATTATTACACGGTTAGAGTACGCTCTTTCAATCTTTTTTTTAATTTCAGTTGTTAATTCATTTAAATTTCCATCCCATTTTGTTTTTCTTTTAACATCATTTGCAAATTGCTCATAACCTACAAATTCATAATTTTGACGAATCATACTTCTTATTTTTTTCCTCTTTTGATCCATAGTTAAATGTCTGTCATCTTCTGATAAAGAGTATGTATCTCCTGTGCATTGAACAACATCATCTTTTCTAACTTTTTCTATATTTACATTATGAATCTGTTGTATAAAACCTTTTTGAATACTTTTCTTTAAAATTATTAATGCCTTTTTATTATATTTTCTTATATGTTCTTTAAATTGTTCAGCAATTGTTATAGCAGCACAACTATTATGTGTTACAGTAAAATCTCCTAATAAATATCTATGATTACCATCTAATGTAAAACCATAATAATTATCTATTTTATGATACTCAATCTCAATATTATATGTTTTATCTAAACCATATTTATAACCTTTTAAATTTAAATTGTCTTGTTTCAAATAATCTTTTACACTAATCTCTACAACTTTATCATTTTCATCTTTTAAACATAGAATATGTTCACTATTAACTATATAATCATCTCCAATCTCTTGTTTAATATTATACATTTCATCTTCACCTCTTGACAAACTTATGACAGTTCTATAATTAGAATCATCACCCATTAATGTATCACCTATTTCAATATCTTGAACCATTTTTATTGTTCCGTCACTCATAATAATTGGTGTGTCTTTAGCATGACATTTACCAACACCTGTAGCCCAAAATACCAAAATACCATTATATGGAGTTTCAACAGAGATATAATTTTTAAGAAAATTTTGTTGAGGAGAGAGAGTATATTCTGTTGGATTGCATAATTCTTCTATTCTTTTTGTTTGTTTTGGTATTTTATTTTTATGAAACTCTTTTTTTAGATATATATTTTTATAAAAATTTTCATCTTCTAATGTTGGATAATACATAAAACTATCATCTTTCTTTATTTTTATCTTTCTGGACATATATATAATATTGATATTTTATTCTAAATTACATATAAAATAATTATAAATAACTAAGTAAGTATATCTATAATTATTTACAAATCAATTTATAACTTGCGTGTGTGTAAAAATTCTAAATATAAAATAATACTTAAATATAACAGAATAATAATCAATTAATAAATAATAATTATGAATTATAAAAATATATTTTGCGGTAATTGTGGTAAAAAAGGACATGTATATAAAAATTGTTATAAACCTATTATTAGTTTAGGTATAATATGTATCAAATATGATGAAGATGATATTGGAAAAATTATAAAAAATTGTAAAAGACGTGGAAAAGTATTTAATAGATATACTATTTCTGATATTTTATCTAATGATGATATGATAAATCTTATTAAAAATAAAATTAAATTTTTGATGGTATGTAGAAAACATACTTTAGGATATATAGAGTTAATTCGTGGAAATTATAATTTTGTTGATATTCAAGATATAGAATATGTTGAAAATATGTTTAATCTAATGACTAAAAATGAAATTGAAATTATTAAAAATAAAGATTTTGATTATATTTGGAATGATTTATGGGTACTCGAAGAAAAATCTAATTCTCATAAAAAAGAGTATAATCAATCAAAAAATAAATTTAAAAAATTAATAGAAGGTATTAAATATAATAACAATAATATTAATTTAGACTATTTAATTAAAAATAATAATACTAAATGGAATGAACCTGAATGGGAATTTCCAAAAGGTAGAAGAAATATTAAAGAATCTGACATTGATTGTGCTATTCGTGAATTTGAAGAAGAGACAAATTTTAAAACAAATGATTATAATGTATTAGAATTAAATCCTATTAGTGAAATTTTTATGGGAAATAATGGAATTAATTACAAACACACATATTTCTTTGCACAATCATTCAATGATGATATACCGAATATTAATGATGAAAATGTTTTTCAAAAAATTGAGATTAGTAATATTAAATGGTTATCATATAATGAAGCACAAATGAAAATTAGAGATTATAATATAGAAAGAAAAGATATATTAAATAAAATATTTAACTTAATATATTATTATTTATATCATCATATCAATCATGATAAATTAAAATAATTTACGTTTTACCAAGTATACTAACATTAATAACACAAATATTAATATACTTATATTAAATGAATTCCAACAATGTTTATTACATACTAAACTTATATTTCTATCATCTTCTGTTAATTTTATCGTTTTCCCCAATTTTTTTTCATATATATTTAAAACTTCCTCGTAACTATAATGTTTTTTACCTTCTTTACCATTAACCTCATTATGAACGTCTATTAACCACAATACCAAATCTTTACGACAATCTAATCTTATAGGATATTCTCTCAAATTTCTTTCATAATTTCTTCTACAATAAATACATGGTAAGACTGTTTTTAATGATGTTAAAAAATTTTTCATATTTTGTTTCTCTTCTTCTGATGGATTTATTGGGTAATCAAATGTAATACAATGAAGTGCTTCCCAAAGATTACTACCCCAAAAATACGGTGAAAATCCCATTGATCTTTCTATATATTAATTGTATAAATTTTTTTCATTTAACCATTATTTAAAATTTAATATAAACAGAACTAAGTAAAAAAACTATATTTAATTACTACCTGTGGGAAAGTTAATAGCATCTGGAAAACCAGAATTCATCCAATAATCTTTCGCTAAATAAGGTGGTTCAACACCAGTTTCTGTGCATGGGGCATCACTTGGTCCATCTGCAATCATCTTTTCAATTTTCCAGAAAGGAACTGCATAATTAAAGTATCTGAATTTAGATAAAAATCCGTCAAATCCGTTCCAATGCGTGATATACAAATCTCCATAGTTTTGTTTAGGAATTCCTTTAAAACTGCATCTTTTCTTTAATCTTCCATTAATATAGACATCCATATTTTTTCCTATTACGGAAATTGTCACATGGAACCATTTACCAATTGGAATATTACCAATATCACATGACTCTTTCACAGAATGGAATGTATTCATATTAATTGCCATTTTGTTTTCTTTAGGATAGAGCCAGACACCCGGTGCTTGTAAAGGCATAGTTCCATTATTTCCTTTATGGAAAACGTGTTTATAGGTATCAGATTTGTAATTCCAATCAGTAACATAGATCCAAAAAGCATAAGTAAATTCAATTCCATATTGGCTATCAGCTGATTCTTTAATAACATATCCCGGTATTTTTTGACTTTTACGTGCAATTCTGGTGTTCGGAATTAACCAAGGTTCATTTTCTTGTTTAGTTTTATAATCTTTCGAAATAGACCATAAAAAATAAACGACTAATGCTATAATAATTACAAATGTAACAACACCTAATATTTTTTGACTTTTTGGTGCACGACGTACTTTATTAACAGTATTATTCATAGTATTTGTAAATGCACCAACATAACCTTTATTACCAACTGAATTATTAGTATTCATTATATATTATATTATAATATTTTTTTATAATAATATAATATTATTTACAATTAATTATTATCATCATCCAATTCATCTTCTGCTTTATCTTTATATTTATTAAAATCTTTTTCAGCATCTTGGAAAATATTTAAATTTAATTTACTTGGCATATATGGACCTTCACTATACAATTCTGATATATCATTTGGTTCTAATGGTTTTGTGAAATATTGCATTTTTGCAATCTGTCCATAAAATCCACCATCATCTGCAACACGAACCGGCATTTCATTCAAAACTGGAATACCTCTTAAAACACAACTTCTTTCCAATTTTCCATCAACATAAATATCTACTGTTCTATTATTTAATACATAACCAATATGAACCCATTTCTGTAATGGAATGTTTCTAATATCACAACCTTCATTATAATCTGCATATGTATTTATTCTTGCATGTAATGAATTAACTTTGGGATATAACCATAATCCTGGAGCTCTTTTATCATCATTACCCTTCAATAAAATATTTTTCCATTCTCCAAATCTGTAATTCCAATCGGCAATGTACATCCAAAAACTGATACTTAATGCTTGACCATCAACAGATGATGTTACTTTTTTAGTACGTACTGGTTTATTATTTCTTCTAAACGCATTAACAGGATTAGTTACAATAAATGGTGATTGTTTTGATTTATATTGAGATCTTTCATATAAATTTCTGATCCACATAATTAGTAGTATTAATATAATAATAATTAAAAATACTGTTAATATTTGAATAAATAAATGTGCAGATCTAAATCTATTATATGCATGAACAGTTGCATTTCTTGTAGTATGATAACCTGTTTTTAAAGTATTACCAGCGCGATTTGCAGTATTACCAGCAATTGTTTTATTCGCGTTCATTAATATATATTATATAAATATTTTTTATTTATATTATATTTATTTTTATCATATTTTATACTACATTTTTTATACTACATTTTTTATACTACATTTTTTATTTTTTGATATTCATCTTTTGTTAAATATACTACATTTTTTTTACCATCTGTTGTACTATATTGATACTTATTTTCATCCATAGGTTTAACACTATTTACAAGATTATTTAACATATCTTTCAATTTTGGTCCTGGTATTCCTTGTAAAAATTCTCCTAACATATTTGATTCATTCTTACATTTTGTAACTGTATTTCCTTTAGTATTTTTACATAATGTATTATATGTTCCTGTTATTTTATCTTTAACAGATGTCTTATCACGTTCTTGTTTAATATAATCTAAATAATTACATTTTTCTTTATCAAATTTTATAAAAGGACTTAATTTCATTCTATTAATCTCATTATTAAACATATGCTTAATATACATATCAATCTTTACTTTAAATTCTTGATACAATTCCATAATTTCCATAGGTGTTAAAGTTTTATTAAAAAATTGTAAATATGCCATATTACCCGCAAAACCACCAAAATAATTAACATAAACCGCATCTTTTGATGAATTTATATTATCTATTAAAGTAATAGTACGATGCAACATACCATCTTGATATAATGCAACATTATTATTATTAATTGTTACAACTATATTCATCCATTTATTTATAGGTATATCTTCTAAAGTTATTCTTTCCTCACCACTCGTAGTTGTAATTACACAATTTAATCTATTCTCTTTTGGTGATATCCAAAACCCAGGCAATTGATTTGTTAATTTTGTAATTTGCATATTTTCTCCTTGAGATTCTGATTCATTTCTTGGAATTAATGGAGCTGTACCTCTATGAAATATATGTTTCCACTCTCCAAATCTATAATCCCAATTTTTACCATCAATAAACATCCAAAAACTGAATGTATATTCAATTCCATTATTTTCATTAAAATTATTTCCAGGAATATATGAGGTTGTTTTACCAGTATTTGGATCAGTATATCTATAAATTTTTTTAGCATTATGTGGTTTATTATCTTCTATACCTGTCATAAATAGTGGTTGATTTGCAAACTTTTCTTTTAATTTTTGATCTCTATAATATTTTATAATAAGACCAATAATAAATAATATTAATAATATTCCAAATAATAATAAGATTTTAGTTGTATTTCCTAATTGATTAAATGAATCTTTAGTATCTGAAATTGTATTTTTAGTATAATCTATTGTATTCTGTACTTTATTTTTATAATCATCGCCTAATATATTATCACCAAAATTTCCAAAAAAATTACCTGTATTATTTTTTTTTATATTTATATTCGCATTCTTCTTCACATTATTACCTAATAAATTTGATATATCATCACTCATTATATATTATATTTATATATTTATATAAATATTATAAATTTATTTTATCATTTATTGTCTTCATTCCATGACAGTTTCTACATAATGCCTGTAAATTTTTAATATTATTATTACCACCTTTATATAAAGGTATTTTATGATCTATTTCATAACTTGCATCCAATAATTTACTACAATTATTGCAAATCCATTTTTGCATTGATGCAATATATTTTTTTGTAGATTCACTCACTCTTCTCTTTTTATTCACAAAATTATTTCCTTGATATATATTATAAATTATATCAGGAACTTTATCATAATCATGTGGAAACATTAATGCCAATATTCCTACAGCTAATGCTATAAATTTCGGCATATTATTTGTAATTGTTAATAACCATCCGTCTGTATATATATTGATATAAACTAATACAAAAAGAATTATTAAAAATACTAATATTTTTTTCATATATACTATATTATATACTATATTATATACTATAATATAAAATTTATTCATAAATCCATGAATTTTTATTAGTTCTTTGATTAGGAAAACATGTATAATATGTAATTAAATTGTTTGGACCAAGAGGTGTTCCCGGAACACATAAACCTTCCCCCAAATAATCTGTACACCAACCTGCACCTGTTTTATCTAAACATTGTCTTTTAGTAAGATTTTTATACTTATTTAATGAATATTCACATTCTTCCAAAGTATTGTGTGGTTTTATTGGAGTATTATATAACATTCTCATACCACAAGTTCTATTATTATAATTTTTTGCATATTTTGTAAAACAACCACTACCTCTACTATTTTCACAATAATATGGTTTACCTATTTGATATTTTTTTCTTTCAAAACATTTCTTATGACAACAATGTGATGTACTTTTATAATCTAATCCAGGTCGTTTCCATGGACAAGAGTAACATTTTTCACCTGGATAAAGAGAATGAGAAGGACATTTAGACCATTCTTCATTAAATTTATATGTACATTTTTTTTGAGGTGTATAAGGTGGAGAGCATTTTTGATTAATAAAATTTTCTTGAATATTTAATAAAATTAAGATAATAAGTAATATTATTATATATAAAAAATAATTGGAATGTATCATCTATAAAAGGTTTTTAGAAAAAAATTACATTTAAATTATTTATTGACAAAACTTGATTTATCTAATATTAGTTTTATTTCATTCATAGTTTTTGGTGGATATTTACATCCTAATAATATAGTATTCACCCATATATTTGATAAATTAATAGCATTTTCTATTTCTTTTTGAGTTTTTGGTTTCATTTCTTTAATAAACCATTTTCTTCTATTATAGCTATCATTAATTTCATCTATATTTCTTTTTATATCCATATAATATTATCATACAATTATTTTTTTATTTAATCTCAATTAATTCTAAAAGAACTAAATAATAAGACATAATTGCAATAGCCAATAATAATAAAAATACTATAAAATTTTCATTAAATAATTTATTACTACATAAACCAAGATTTTTTAATTCTAATAAATTTACCAAAATATGAATTGCTATAAATAAATAAATATATTTACAAATATCTTGTAACATTAAAGTTTTATTTTTATCTAAACCAAAATCAATAATAAATATAGACATGATATATTATATATATATATTTTTTTAATATTATACGTTGTGAATTTATTTATTTTTTATAATATTTTTTTATAATGATTGAAAATTATTTAAAAAATATTGTTAATCAAAATGACGAAGAATTATCTATTGATGATAAAATTAATTTGATAACAAACTATATTAACGATGAAGATATATTGTTAAAAAATATTTCTAATATTTTTTTATTCAATAATGATATTATAAAAATTAAATTGAATGAAAATGTTATAAAAGATTTAAATATTTTTAACTTAAATGATTTAAATAATAACTCTGTTTTTAATAATATTGATAAAACTAATACATTATATGGTAAATATATATTAAAATATTGGATTAGTTCACCTACAATAGATGTTAAATTATTAAAAAATAGGCAAAGAAATATTAAAACAATTGTTAAAAATACTTCATTATTTAATAATTTAACTGAAATTTTTAATAATATTAAAACTACGGAAAGTAAAGTATTATGGTTTTGGGATAAAATTACAGATGAAACTAAATCATTATATGATATTGTTTTTTTTGATATCCCATATATAAGTAATTTTTTAAACAACAATAATCTAATATTAAATGTAGTTAATATCTATAAAATATTTTTAACCCCAACTTTTTCAATATTTATACCTATATTATCAATTATATTACCATATTTATTACTCGTTATATTTAATAAAAGAGTAACCTTTAATGGTTTTATAAAATTTGTATTTAATATATTAACATCAACACCTACTATATTTAATATTTTACCACCACAATATGGAACAAAAGCTACATATTTTTCATTATTTTTAGCAGGAATTTATGGATTATTATATATACAATCTGGATATTATTCTTTAAGAAGTGCAATTGATACAAATAAAATAATTAAAATACTATATTACAAAATATCAACAATATATAATATATTTAAAAATGTCATTAATATGCGTAAAATAATAGATGAAAATAAAATAAAACTTAATACTTTTATAGATGATGATATAAAATATTTTACAAACTTATTTGATTCTGATATATTGGATACAGAATATAAATTATTTAATAATAAGGGTAAAATTTTATCTATGTATTATAATTTTATAAATAATAAAGACAAATTTATTAATATATTAAAATATATCGGAGAAGTTGATGTTTATCTAAGTTTATCAAAATTATATAATGATCATAAAAAATCTAAAAATAAATACTGTTTTGTTAAATATATTAAAAGTAATAAACCATATGTTAGTGTTAAGGATATATGGCATCCTAATTTAAATAAAAATCCTACAACAAATGATATAATATTAGGTAGAAAAAATAAAAATTTATTAATAACAGGTCCAAATAAATCAGGTAAATCTATTTTTATTAAAAGTTTAGCAACTTCTATAATATTTTCACAAACTATTGGTATTACTCCTGCATTTAAATTTACATCTACACCTTTTAAAACTATAAATAGTTATTTACATATACCCGATATAACCGGTAAAGCTTCGTTATTTGAAGCAGAAATGTATAGAGCTAAAGATCATATTGTTGAATTAAATAATATGAAAGATAATGAATTTTCATTTATAATAATGGATGAAATATTCACTTCTACCAATTATATAGAGGGATATTCGGCAGCTTATTCAATTTGTAAAAAATTAAGTAATTATAATAATAGTATTTCAATTATTACAACACATTTTACAGGATTAAATAAAATAGAAAAAGAAACAAATGGCAATATAGTAAATTATAAATTTATGATAAATAGAGATAAAGATGATAATATAATATATGAACATAAACTAAGACGCGGATATTCTAAACAATATATAGCATTAGAATTATTAAAAAATAATAATTTTGATAAAGATGTAATAGATAATGCTATAAAAATGTGCAATACATTAAAAAAAGATATAAAATAATACGTTTAAGATATAAATAAATTTTATAAATTAGTTTCATAGAAATGGAAAACTATATACTAATTTTATTAACAATTTTAATTGCTTTAGTAATTGCTGTTGTATATTTTGGATATAGACAATTAACACACATTCGTGTTGATGTTAATAAAAATATTTCAAATATTAGCGCATTACAGTCTTATCTAAGTAAATTAAATAATAGTCCTGTAAATAGAACTGTACAACCTTTAAATGATAATTATTTAAATCAAAATATGGACGATATGTCAAGTGTTGATGATATTGATGTAAGCGATTCTGATTCATCTTCTGATGATCAAGATGATATTAATGTATCTCAGCATGGTGGATTAGAGAATAACGTTGATGAAAACTTTTCAGATGCAAACAAGTTTGACAATAAAAGTTTGACCAAAAATGAAGAAGAAAACTTTTCAGAAAATGAAGAAGATGTAGAAGAAGTGGAAGAAGAGGAAGAAGTTGTAGAAGAAGTAGTAGATGTGGATGAAGATGTGGATGAAGAAGTGGAAGAAGAAGTGGAAGAAGAAGTGGAAGAAGAAGTGGAAGAAGAAGTTGTAGAAGAAGTGGTAGAAGAAGTTGTAGAAGAAGTTGTAGAAGAAGAGGTAGAAGAAGAGGTAGAAGAAAAAGTTGTAGAAGAAGTGGAAGAAGAAGTGGAAGAAGAAGTTGTAGAAGAAGTAGAAGAAGAAGTAGAAGAAGAAGTGGAAGAAGAGGAAGAAGAAGAAGAGAAGAGTGAAAGTGGAGATAATTTAGAAATAGTTGAAGGAAATGATGGATTTATGAATGATATTGATAACATGTTAGATGATGACACAAAGATGATTCAAATTGGTGAACCAAATAAAAAGGTTAGTAAAACGACGCCTAATAAATTAGCTAAGGAATTTGAGGTAGGTCATATAGAAATATCTGAAAATAATGGAGAAAAATATGAGGTAGTTTCGAATAAGAATGGTGTTAAGAGATGGAAAAAGGTTTAATTAAATTATATTTTATTCTAAAATAAAATATAATAATAATATATAAAATGTGTGATAAAAATATGCAAGGATTTTGTGATAAAACATCAAATAATAAGTATTTTAATTGCCCACCTATGATGTCCGATGGCAGACACTTTACTGATTATCGTCCAAACTCTTATTCCAATAATTTAATTAGAATGTCAAGTAATATTGTGGGTAGTTATGAATATAGACAATATCTTATTCATAATGCTGAGAAATTAATGCAAGAAAGCAGATATCATGCTACTCAGAAAAATAGTTGCTCTGTATCTACAACTCAAAAATGTAATGCTGAGGAAGTACCATTTCAACGCCAGTGCAATGTCACTTTAAATAATATGGAATGTAATGTTGTTAATCCTCAAGGAGTTGGTACTAATTATCGTTCTGCATTAAACTGATATGATTCTGGATTATACGGTGGGGGGTCTATGAAATTGTTGTGGATACACTGATTTATAATTATTGAAATAAATTGGTTGTGCAGGATGAATTAAAGTTTGATGGTTATTATGATTTTTATTAAATAATTTGCTACAACACAACCCCATTATATATATTATTTATATAAATAATATGTATATTAAACTAAAAAAATGAAAAAATATAACCAATATCTTCTGTGAAGTAATTAAAATATCATGAATGAAGTTCAAAAAAATTATTATTATTTTAACAATAAATCTATTGGTCACTATTATACAACAGAATATAGTAATCATGTGATAATATGGTCAGTAGAGATTTTCAAAAGAAATCGTAATAGAGGACACGGTACATCTATGATTTATGAGATTGTTAATAAATACCCAAATAAAATATTGAAAGGTATTATTTTAGGTGGTTATGAAAATAAAGGGTCTGTGGGGATATTCAAAAATAATGGTTTTCAATTTAAAATGGAAAATGATGGATATAATGGTGTACAATTATATATCTATAAATATCCAAAATAAAAAATGATACCTAATTTTAATTTTTATTAATTCTTACACAAATGTTTGCTAACATAATACAATGGATCCAATATTTTGTTTTTCTTTTTCATCGTCTGACACAGAAAAATAATACTATTGCAATTAGATTCTCTCCACCAAGGGAAAGCGGCAAGATGATCACGATTGAATTTGTACCGAAAAGGATTTGCGATCTTTTCAAATATAATGCAATAGAGCAGCCTACCCGTAATTCAACAAAGAGTTACAAGAAACAATACACTGAAACTAGACTTGCTGTAAATAAAATTATTATTAATTTACTCGTCCAACAAGATCCGGTTTTGAATGACGAGAATATGTCGGAATATAAAAGACGGCAGCATCTCTTCTACGAAACTTTTAAAATGTCGGAAGCGGTTTGTGGGGTCTATGTGAACGAAGATATAAAACCTACTATGTCAAAGGGAGCAGCAGAATTTAATCTGATGAACTATAATTTTATTGATACAATAAAGGGGAATTGTGAATCTTTCGAGTTTTTGGGTGAATAGTTTTCGCTTAAAAAATTATAAAATCTTTATATATAATATAACATGATATCCAATTTTGCAAGTATTAATTATGGTTATGATGCAAATGCTATTTTAAAATGTAGAGATGAATCAACTTGTACTAAATGGCAAGATATTATTTATAAAAACTTTCAACAGTGTGATATTAAAGGGAAAGTTAACCAAAATGGTAACTATGTTTTTAATGGATGTCTTAAAGATTATTTAGCCAAATTATCCAATAATTTTGACATTTTTGTACAATATTGGGCACCTAATAAAGCAGCCAATAATTACAGTGGCAAAGTATTAGTATATCCTAATGAAGAAATTGCATATGAAGGAACATGTAACAAAGGTGTCTCAAAAACATTGGATAAAGAATTTACATTTACAGTGGAAAATCCAAATAGTTATTATACACAAATGGGTAAAAAATTAAACAATCCTTTGGTTAAATTTAGATTTTGTGATGGTAATGGTAAAATATTGAGTAATATATACACAATTGAATTACACCTGTTTTCATAAAAAATGCTCAATTTTTATAAATTTTATAGTATGAATCCTATCTCTAAAATTGTCATCTGAAATTTTCAAGGTTGTAAAATTTCCTTTAAGTAGTCAAATAATAAAAGAAAGTATTAAATTATTACCAGATAATACATTCGGTGTTTTCGTCACTGTTAGAAGATCTAAATATCAAAAATTGGATAACTTTTATTATTGAAAGTGACATAATTTTAATAATAAATATATATTTATTATTGAAATGAATAGTATAAAACTTCTAAATATTTTCTCTCAGTCTAAAATGTGTTATGGTAAGGAAATTAATGATTGAAAGTGACAACAATCAAAAATCTCTCCCATTTTTATTATGTATTTCAGTCATATGATCAAATAATTTTATGAAAATAAAATTCCGGGTTTTTAGAAAGTGTAAAAATATTGTGTAAAAATTTTTTTGTAAAAAATATTCTTCTCAGATTTTTTATCCATGATTTTACATTTTTTCTTTCAAAATTTTCTATAAATATTTTTATATATTTTTTCCCCGCGCGCGGTTTTTATTTTTTCTACTTTTATAAAAAAAGATCATTCGTAATTTTTACTACTTCTATATTTTTATGATAATATAACTACCATAATTATAGCTTATATTTATTTTACGTCATTTTCAGTCATTAAAATTTTAGTCTATTTTTTAAAAAAATAATAAAAAATATTATCATTTTCAGTAATAAAAAAATATGAAATTTCAAGTATGGTGGGAAATTTTTCATCCTTACTGGGAGGATCAATTTAAGATCAATAAAGATCATTTTATATATTTTATACTTTTTTTTTTATATGGTGTATTTATTATTTAAAAATTATTACGATTGTGTAAAAATATTGTTTTCAGTCATAAAAAATATTTTTTATATAAAAAATAAAATTCAGTGGTATATAATACCAAAAAAAAAACAAAAATATATATTATAGTAATAAAGTCCTTACCATCGTTCAATGAGTAGAAAAAAATGATCTC